>Ga0210405_10000428_pt1 | contig 56815 bp, 46 predicted proteins | sample IncBWH11MmetaG_FD_155492 | JGI IMG/M metagenome (GOLD analysis project Ga0210405, IMG submission 155492) | Forest soil microbial communities from Barre Woods Harvard Forest LTER site, Petersham, Massachusetts, United States - Inc-BW-H-11-M | ecosystem: Environmental > Terrestrial > Soil >...
ATCGCCGACGTTGCATCGCTCCATCCCACCACCACCACGTTCAGGTTCCCCGCCGTCTGTGCCTGCGTATACACCACCCCTACCTGCGCCATGGAATTCGGCGTCCCATAATTCAACTGCACGAACGTTTGGGCGCCGCCGACTGGCGACACGGCACCGATCAGTAGGAGAAGGCCAGCCACGCAGACCGTAAGTCTGGAAAATGCATTCATCGAATGGTCACCACTCTCAAGGATTGGGACAAACAGGCACACGGCAGCCGTGTAACCACACACGCAGGTATGCGACCACTTTTCAGAGTAGGGGCATCGGCGCTAAGACTATATGTTTTAAGCACTTACAGGAGTTTGCGACTGTAGCTCCGAGTCGAAAGGGAAAGAGAGTGCCCGTTTCGCGCAAGGAAGCGCCGAGAAACGCATGGTTCGGAGGACCGGGTCCGGTTGGCCTCACGGAGAATTCTGAGTGGCTCATCGGTCTTAAACTAAGGGCCTTTTGGCTTCTCTTCGTTCGCCGAAATAAGAGTCTGTCCCGCACTTTCTTGTCATGCTGAAGTCATGACACTGAAGCGTTTGCGAGGCTGTGAAGAGGCAGAAGCCCGTTTCCCTTTTGGACACACTACAATCCTTGGCAGCAGAACCCATGATATATACGCAATGTAAGGTAGTTCCCTAGCCCCCCTGCCTTCCCCAGCCCCCCAGCCTTAATACAACTGAGACCTAGTTCCATCGAGGTCGGGAGAAGACCATTTGATCATGTCTCGCCACGCTTTCTCATTCCTTCGTTCGGCCGTTATTGCAATCGTGATCGTCGCTGCGGTCGCCGTTACGGGCGTTCTGATTTTCCATCCTTCTTCCGTCGAGGCTTCGGCCACCTTCGTCCAATCTGCTTCCAAAAACGCAGACTCGGGCGCTGCTCTTATTGCGGTGTCCTTTCCTCGCGCTACAACTGCTGGCAACACGATTGTTGCGGCTATAAGCTGGGGGGATGTCCAGAATCTTGCCGTCACTCTGACGGATTCCCAGAACAACAGCTACCACCGTGCGGGTACTGGTGCTTGGGATTCCAGCAACCGGCAGGGTCTTGCCATCTATTACGCCACCAACATCAAGGGTGGCGCGAATACTATCACCGCCAGATTTGGAACGAGTATCTGCTGTCGTTACCTCGCTATCCACGAGTATGCGGGGGCAGGAGTGCTCGATGGTGCAAGCTACCACGTCGACCCACTCGGTACCACTCAAGCGAACGGTATTACTAGCGGTCAGATCACCACCACCGCCGCGGGCGATTTCATCTTCGGCGCCATGGTGGATGATAGCCCTTGGCATTCGTCTGTCTCGCTTGCTCCCGGCACAAACTTCGCGAAGCGTGAACTTATTGCAGGTTTCATGAGTGAAGACGGCCTCCAGTTGGCTGCAGGAGGAGTTTCCGCAACTTTCACCTCAAACAGTGCTGACAGCTATCTTGCCGGCGTCGTCGCTTTCAAGACCACGGCTTCAGCGTCGTTAGGGTCTTCTGATACGATGCCTCCCAGCGTACCCACAAATCTTTCTGCTTCAGCAGCCTCTTCCTCGCAGAACAATCTTTCCTGGAACGTGTCCACTGACAACGTCGGCGTTTCGGGTTATGAGGTTTTCAGGAATGGGTCACAAATTGCCGCCACAACTTCAACCTCATATGCGGATCTCGGCCTTTCACCTTCCACAACCTACTCCTATACGGTTGCTGCCTATGATGCGGCTGGCAATGTTTCGGGGCAGTCCAACGTCGCAAGCGCAACGACCACTTCAACGCCTCCTCCCAGCGTACCTACAAATCTTTCCGCTTCAGCGGTCTCTTCCTCGGAGATCAAGCTTACCTGGAACGCATCCATTGACAACGTCGGCGTTGCTGGCTACGAGATTTTCAGGAATGGATCTCCAATTGCCACATCATCTGCCACCTCATACGCGGATCTCGGCCTTTCACCTTCCACAACCTACTCCTATACGGTTGCCGCCTATGATGCGGCTGGCAATGTTTCGGGGCAGTCCAATGCCACAAGCGCCACCACCGCGGGAGCGCAGAGCAGCAGCCCGATTTCGTGTACGGTACAGGGCAATCATGCCTATGACAGCGGCTCGCCTATCACCCTCGATGCGCCTACAGTCGGAAACCTCATCATCCTCGGCATGAACAACAACTCTGGAGATACCGTGAAAAGCGTTTCCGACAATAAGGGTAATGCCTACCGATGGGTGAGTATCAGGGGGTCGGATCCCGCCAGTGTCGAGGAGATTTGGTACGCTGCAAATGCTGCGCCGGGCGTTACCACGGTTACGATCAATCTAACCCAATCGAGCTATGATGATGTAAACTTCTACGACTGCAGTGGTGCCGCGGCAGAGCCGTTCGACTCCGCTGCCGCGGTCAACGGCCAAAGCAATTTTTCCACGAATGATGCATTCTCCGGCCCGTCCGTTTCCGCAAGCACTGGCGGCGTGATTATCGCCCTTATCGCCGTAGAGCTGGGAAATGTGTCGGGGGTTGGCTCTCCTTTTACCTTTGATCCCCAGCTCCAAAACAACGGTTGGGCGCACTTCTTGAATGTGTCGCCTGGCACCTACACGCCTACGTGGGGCCCGATTACCCAAGACACGTATCCAGGAAGCTACAGTGGCCTTACGGCAGCGTTCAAAGGTGCCCAAGGTTCCACAACTGCCGTCGCCACCCCACGGAGCGCAATTCTCTACGTTCCAGCAAGTGCCACAACCTTGTCCACGGTCATCCGGGTTGACAGGCCACAATGGCCCCCCGCATCGTCGGCCCGCGGCTCCTTCTTGACGGGACAAGCACCGGCGCGGGGTATACCACCTCTTGGTTTCCTATCTCGTGGGATAGCAGATCCGTTCCGAACGGTTCCCGTGCGCTGACTTCAATTCCGTGGCACGTTTCAGCCATCTACTGCACCCGACAAAGATAAGGTCAACCGCGCGGGAGTCGTCGGCCGACGAGAGTCAGGTATGCAGCAGGGACAACAAGGGCGAACGGGATCGAGAATTTTGCACGACGATCCTCACGATAATCCATTCGAGTCTGAAATGAGAAAAGCGCTCATCCCTACCGCTCATCGCGGCCTAAATTGGGATGAAGTGCACGTATTTGAGAGTTGGCGAGAATCCCTAATCTCTAAGCGGACCGACTCCAATCAAATGATCAATAGGTTCTGACCACTTCTCCCACAGAGATCATTCTAAAAAAATGGCCCAACTCAATTAGTCCGCTTGAGGAAGAAAACGTAATTCAAGAATCCGGCCGACCCACCGAGTGATATTCAAATCCCAGCGCCTTCATTTCGGGAGGAGACAGGACGTTGCGACCGTCGAACACTGTGGGGCGCATCATTGAAGCGTGGATCCGTTTCCAATCGAGCTTGACGAATTCTGGCCAGTCTGTTGCGACAATCAGGGCATCGGCCTGCCGAGCGACGTCATAAGCATTTGCGCCGCAAACGATGGCTGGAAATGCAGAGTGGGCATTGGCCATTGCCCGAGGGTCGTATGCACGGACTTGAGCGCCAGCCGCGCAGAATTGTATGAGAAGGTCAATGGCAGGTGAACCGCGGACGTCGTCAGTACCAGCTTTGTGCGCAAGGCCGAGCAAGCCGATTTGTTTGTCCTTAAGCACCCACAAGGAGTGCTGAACTTTCTCGAAGAAAAGACTGGTCCGGCGGCGATTCACTTCTTCTGCCCCCCGGAGGATCCCGGCTTCCACACCCGCTCGCTCTGCCAGCCGGCAAAACCCACGAAGATGATCGGGTAATCTGGAGCCACCGAAACCGATTCCTGCCTCGAGAAACTTCGATCCGATGCGCTGGTCGAGACCAACGGCCCTGGTCACTTCCTTGATATCCGCTCCAAGGCGTTCACAGAGATCCGCAAGCACATTGGCATATGAAATTTTCACGGCCAAGAAGGCATTAGAGGCGTGTTTAATCAATTCGGCGCTGTGAACACTGGTGAGAAGAAGCTCAGGAGGTTTGCGCGGCGGGCATCCCTCAGTGTGTAACGGGCAACGGAAGTCCTGCTCCAGAAGCGGACGGTAGATATCGCGGAGCGTCTTCTCCGAAAAGGAGTCCTCTACTCCCAACAGTATGCGGTCAGGGTGAAAGAAATCCTCGACGGCGCTTCCCTCCCGGAGAAACTGAGGGTTCGCTGCAACGCTAAAGCAAAGGTCGCGTTTCCTGCTGTACGCGGTGAGAAGGTGCTTGAGTTGCTTTCCAGTTTGCACTGGCACGGTACTCCGCAGGACAACGAGCCTCGGAATATTCTCTGCTCGAGCGATCTGGCCCGCAGCAGAGTCCAGCGCCGAGAAGTCTGATTCACCGTTCTCCAACGAGGGCACCCTTACGCATAGAAAGACGATCTCCGCCTCTGCGGCCGTTCGCTGCCAATCACTGGAAATCGTGAGCGTGCGTTCATCACGGCTGCGCTTAAATAGTTCCTCGAGACGAAACTCATAAATGGGAAGCTGGCCTTCCTCGAGTAAACGCGCGCGTTCGGCGTCTTGGTCAACAAGAATCACGTGGTTCCCGATGCATGACAGGCAAATACCGGTGACCAGACCCACGTGACCACAGCCCATGATCGCAATTCTCAAAGGAGTTCACCACAGCGAGAGCGTACAACACTCTAACTCGTATTTAGTCGCAATAGCAGCATTTCATCTGGTTGGTAAACGTTTCAGCCCAACAGCCGCGAACCCGATCACCCCGCGGAGCGGCTCTTACAGATACGCAAAACAAGCGCTGCGGTATCAACAGACTCTTGGTCGCAGCCCTACCGTGGGCTATCAGGGGATATCCTTCACGATCAAAGGGCCAAGACGGTTCGTCAGAAAGAGCGGGAGTTTTTGCCACACGCGCGTGGCCCAGAAATACTTTTTGCTCTGCGGACTGTGATCAGGCAAATCGTCCACGTCCTTCCCCGGATAAACCCAAAACGTTTCATGCGGAACGGCGTCCCACTGTTCTTTGAAAACGTACGTGCCACTGTCGCGCGTGGACCGGCCGAAATCGAAGGTGCGGCAACCCAAAACGGTGGACTGGCGCAGCATGTGCCAGTAAAGGAGCATGTTCGGGGAGAGATGATTGAAGCGGCGGAGAGAGCTCGACCAGGGAACTTCCATATTGCCTCGATAAGCGAGAAGAAAACCGGCAGCGAGGCAATCGTTGCCGCGGCAAAGGGTAGCGACGTGTGCATTTTCAGGAAACGTTTGCAGGATTGCGCGGAAAAAATCTTTGGAGTAGACCGGCGTGCCAAGGTCATGCATGTTTTCGGCGAAGACGCTGTAGTAGTCGTCGAGAAGATCCTGTTTCCCCCAGCGGAGAGTGAAGCCTTCCTTCTCCGCACGGCGGACGCGCGTGCGAAGTTTCGTCTTAAAGCTTGCCCACAGAGCGTCTGGGTCTGCGGGCAGCGGAAGAAGCATGATGACTTTGTGCGATTTGGTGGGCCAGTCTCCGGGGATGGGAGCAGCCTGGCGTAACTCAATGTAGTCTGCACCGAGATCTTTTTGCAAGTGAAGAGCAGCGGAAAGCAGTTGCTTGGCGGCGGCATCAGACTCTGCCAACAAACCGCCGTAGTTGAAATAGGGCATGGACACGAGGGCCTTCCCGAAGATTCGACTCTTGATGTAGACAAGCGGGAGGACGCCTTCCAACGTGTCGTCGGACTCGCGCGCGCAGGCGAGAAAGAAGGTTTGATGCGAGAAACAGTGACGGATGAGCCCGGACCAGCGTGGATCATGATAGAGACTGGCCCGTGGATGACGAGCGATGAATTCGCTCCAGCCGCGAGGAGACTCCGGCTGACAGATAACACGCAATGGGCTCGTTTTCGTTTCGGTCAATCGTGTATGCACGTTGCCATCCGAAACCGGAAAAGCTTGCGCAGCTCTGTGTCGAGAACTTTGTTCCGAGCGCAAGGAAATATTCTATCTTAATAGTGAAACGAAGTCAGACTTCCTCCGCCAGGCTGTGCGTAGGCCATTCGGAAGCTGGGGCTATGAACTTCCCTCCGGGCTGAACATACGGCTTCAGGCTGCAGACTTCGAGTTCGGTCTTTGTACTGACTTAGACTTTTAGGTTGGTTAGCTTTGAGAGTGTAAATTTCATAACGAGAATGACAACGTAGAGGGGCCTGGCAAGAGCGAGGCGTACAGGGAAGCTAAAGAGACCGACTGCCTATGACACCAGAATCATGCAGAACCTTGACGATGATCAGGTTGCTCGCGACTTTATGACTGAGCTTGCAGCCTGATCAGTTCTTTGACGAAACTGACGACCGCGCGGGCCGACACGGCCAATAGGGCAAGGATTGTTGCGCTGAGGAGGAGTATTCATTTCCCCTCGCTGGCACCCAAGTGCTCAGCGGGTCGAGAGTGGAGCAGCACGCCCCTGGCGTCAGGAACACACTCCAACCCCGGGGCCCTAAGGATGGCTGGATTAGTTAGCTGCGGTCCTAACAGTACTGATAGTGTCTCAGCTAAAGACCGAGTGGCCGTCCAGGTTGATACAGAGAGCTACTTGGCCTGGATGTCCCCCTTGGGGGTCGCTTCCAAAGTTGGGCGCACATGAATCAAGAGCTTCCGTAGGAGGAACGCACCCAAGATCATGAATCCGCCCAAAATTGCCAGTCTCCCGGTTTCGGGAACCGCGCTAAGAGTAAGAAAGAGAAAGCTCATTTCGAGACTAGAGGTAGGCAGTCTTCGTGCCAAACGGTGAAAACGAGCAACAGCCTTTATACCAACGATTTACAGAACCGCACAGGATGTTCAGGAACCGGAGAATGGAAAAACTTTGGAAATGTCGTGCATGGTTCTTCCCGAGTTCTCCAAGCCAAGCGCTCTGAGATTCACCGAATTGTGACGAAACTACCCCTGTGAATGTCGGCAAAGACAGCCCAGGAACCGAGGCCATTTGATCAGGATTTGACCATCTTGCGGCCGACGTGAAGGGCCGCGGAAGCCAACTCCCCCGCCAGATCCCTACGGTCCCAGATCATTCGGCGGCATTCAAACGCGTAGACCCGGAGCTTTTCGGAGAACGTGATGGGAGCCCGGGCGATAGATTTCAAGTCGGCGCCGAGGTGGACCCAATTGTAGAGGAAGAGGCTGTCGCGTTTCTTAGGGTCGTAAAGAGTCATGACGTCTTTCTCATCCTTCATGGCACTCGCAGCCCCTTCGTGCATCCGCCGATAGAAGAGATGCTCCGATACTTCATAGAATTTTCCATAAAGCGAGAGTTCATAGATGAGCGGGATGTCCCCGCCGGTATAACTCCGCATCAAACCCGTCTGGGCAAGAACCTTTCTTCGCGTGAGGCCATACTGCACGTTGCAAAGGCGCAAGTTCTGTACGACCCGCTTGAAGCGGACGCTGGGTTTGTCATCGGTGATGTGAAGATTCTCGTTATAGTCTTGCAGGATGCGTCCCTCTCCATCTATCAATCGCGTGCGCGGATACGCGAGCACGACGGAAGGATCGCGTTCGAGCACTTCCAGGCAAAGTTCAAGCAGCTCCGGACCAACGACATCGTCCGAAGGGGTCCATCGGAAGTATTCACCCTGCGACAACTCGAAACACCTGCAGAAATTGCCCCCCGCTCCGACGTTTTCGAGATTGAGGTAATACTTGATGCGTGAATCCCTGGCGGCATAGGCACGGCAAATCTCTCCGGAGCGGTCTGTGGAGGCATTGTCGGTGATGACGAGCTCAAAATCGGTGTATGACTGTCGGAGATGCGATTCAATTGCCTCGGCTACGTAGCGCTCGCAGTTGTACACGGGCATCCCGACGCTGACGCGTGGCTTAAGACCGCCTTCTCCCATAGAATTCCTCCGCTGCATTGCGTGAAACGTGTCTAGCCGCCCAACACGAGCTTACGAGCATAGAAGCCTTCAGCCAATCCTCCTTTCGAATTGGCCTCCAAGCCTCGAATGCGCATTAAGCCCTGAAAAGTATCGGGTGTGAACCAGTGCTTGTCGCGCTGGGTCTTGAAACAGTCCATCAGGTGCTTGACTTTGCGGCCGCCGACGGATCGGTCAAAGGGAATGTAAAAATTCGGCGCGCTGAGATCGCCATCATACTTGGGGATTTCGTATTCGAGTATGACGTGATTTCGCCACGTGTTCCAGGTCAATTGATTAATCACACGGTGATCTTGATGGAGATCGTTACGGGTGTGCGTGAAAATCAAATCCGGGAATACTTCTTTTTTCAGTTCCTCGAACTCGTCCTTTATTTCGGCGATGATGGACGGGAAATAGCCGTTGCGAAAGTCGCGGACGAGGACATTCTGCTTCGCCGCTCCCTTCAGGAAAAACCCGGCGCTGCGGCGTGCTTCACGTTCCCGTTCGTGACCCGAGCTGAAAACCACCCAATAGAACTCGATCCTCCGATGACGCTGCAGGAGCTCGAGAATTGATCCTCCACATCCGATTTCAATGTCGTCGGAATGCGCACCAAGACACAGAATTCTATAATTCGCACCACTCCGTTTCGTGAGTTGTAGAGGCAGCATCCGATGCACTCAAAGACTGGTGGGCGACTTCCAAACTTCCCACGGAGCATTGCCTTTCGCATAAAGTTCATCGAACTGCTGTTTATCTTTGAATGTGTCCATACAGGCCCAGAAGCCGTCGTAACGGTAGGCCAGAAGTTGCTGTTCCGAGACTAGGCGGCGGAAAGGCTCTTGAACGAGCTCCTCGCCTTCGCGCATGCACTTGAAAATGTTTTTGCGAAAGATGAAGTACCCGCCATTGATGCGGATGTTGCTGCGCGTAATGTCCTCAATGCTGGTGACAAGGTCACCACCGTTCAGGGTGACTAGATGATAGCTCAGATTAGGCCTGATACAGAGGAAGCTGGCAGTTTTTCCGTGCCGCTTGAAGTGCTCAATGTGTTCGGGCAGCGGCAAGTCGGTTAGCCCGTCGGTGTAATTGGCCATAAACATCTCTTCGCCTTCGAGATATTTCTCGACGGCGCGAAGGCGCTGCCCGATATTCGAGTTGAGGCCCGTATCAACAAAGGTGATTTTCCAATCGTGGATATCTCTATTGATCAAATTCAGGTTCTTGCCGTCCCCGCTGAGAGTGAAGTCGTTCGAAACGTATTCGTCGTAGTGAACGAAATAGTTCTTGATGGCATCACCGCGATGCCCGAGACAAAGAATGAAATCCTTATGGCCGTAATGGGCGTAATATTTCATCACGTGCCAAAGAATCGGGCGATAGCCGATGGTAGCTAGCGGCTTTGGAATGTTTTCGGCATATTCCCGCAAGCGAAGCCCCAATCCACCGCAAAAAAGCACAACTTTCATTAATAACTTACCTCTTCCGGCTGGGCCGGCGACGTTTGCTTTATCGGATCACCACTCTCTTTGGCCCTGGGGGCGTTCCATGTGCGGGGACTGTGGGAGTGGAACACGCGGCCAGAGGAAGCGACCGTCATGACGTTGCTCCGAAGAAATTCTTGTACCAGTCGATTGTTCTTCGCAATCCTTCGTCCAAACTAAACAAGGATTTCCACCCCAGCGCCTCGCGGGCCTTGGTCGCACTGAGATATTGGTGGCGGATTTCATGTTTGGCGCGGTCTTGAATGACCGGTTCCAACGATGAGCCCATGAGGTGCTGAATCTGCTGGACCAGCTTGAGCACGGAAACTGGGTTTTCGCTGGAGAAGTTGAAGGCCTCGCCGCACAATTCCGGCTTTTCGGCCATCTTCTCGGCGGAAAGGATGTAAGCAGCTGCACCGTCTTCAACGTAAACGTAGTCACGAAGAAAACTTCCGTCGGAACGAATTATCGGCCGTTCCTTGCGAAGGACCGATCGTATCGTGCCAGGAACAATGCGGTTCCAGTTGAGATCGCCGCCACCGTAAAAATTTCCGCAGCGCGTGACCACGACGGGCAGGCCAAAAGTTTCTGAATACGATTTCGCGATGAGGTCGGCGCAAGACTTGCTCACATCATAGGGGTGGCGGCCTTCGAGGGGAGTGTTCTCGTTGTAGGGCAGATGCTCCTGATCTCCGTAGGCTTTGTCGGACGACGCAACGAGAATACGGCGCACGGCGGGAGACCTGCGGCAGGCTTCAAGGAGCGACCACGTGCCACCTATATTGGTTTCGAACGTGGAGATAGGATTGTTGTTCGCAATGCCGACGATGGTCTGCGCAGCAAGGTGAAAGACCGTGTCAATCTCATACTCCCCGAGCGCTCGCTCAATGAGCGCCTGATCGCGAAGATCACCGCGTACAACCTTTACCTTCTCGAGCATTTTCCCGCGAACAAGCTCACTGGTTGGCACCCAGTCACGGACCAGGCAGACAACGTCGGCTCCAGAATTTGTGAGGCGCTTGACCAGCCACGGGCCAAGCAAGCCGGTGGCTCCGGTTACGAATACGGGACGATCAAGCCAAAAGGACATCTTTATTCATCGCTCCTTTAGGCGTGCACCAAGCCGAAGAAAAGCTGGGTCTGCTCGGCACGAAGCTTGTCACACAGCCTGCCGGCGGGGAGTTCCACTTCGGCGTACGAAATCGCCCGATCCTTCGAGACGTCATGTTTTAAACGACAGCCCTCGGAAAGACCCATGGGCAAAAGATCATCTTTCACAGCCACATCGGCATTTTCAATCACACCGTAACAGCTAAACCCGCCGATTCCATCGAGCCTCTCGCCAGCCTTCAAATCGCGCTTGGCCATCGTAAGGACATCGCACACCGGCTTGCCGATCGGTGAGGTCGTAGGATCGTGAAAGAGCGAGGCGCGCGCAATCGTGCCTAGTACCTGCACCTGCGGGAGATGGTAGGGCGTATAGAAAACATAGAATGGCCCGTCCCCCATTTTGAAGAAATTCATATACTCCTTGTCGCAAGGGTTTTCGCTGTAGCCAATGACAAAGGCGCCAGTGTGAGGATCGGCGCCGAGCAGGAAGTCCACGATGCCACCGTTTAGCATCTGCTCCTGAGGGAAAAGTGGCGCACAATCCTTGACGTGGGCGCACTTCGGACCGTGCATGCCGCGCCTGCCAACGCGAAGTCCCGTAGAATTCGCGAGAATGGTGCACTCCATCGAGAGCTTGGTCCCGTCGGCGAAGGAAGTGATCATCGGGGCGGACTGACCAACGCGCTTAGCGAAGGCTTTCTGCGTTTCAGGCGTACGATAAGGATCGAGCAGGCCTTTCAGATTCCCTGCGGCCACCGGACGGAAACCGAGCGATTTAACGTAGCGAAAGAGCGTGACAGCAACGCCGGGTTCATCCCCGTCAGTATAAGTGATAACGACGTTGTTGCGGTCGGCGTAGGTCTTGAGAACCGGGCCGACCGTGGCGTCGAGACACGCATTGAACAGGACGACATGTTTGCGGCGCTCAATAGCGCGTAGGACGGCACGGGCACCGAACTCCATGTCGCTGGTGGCGTCAATGATCAAGTCGATGTTTTCGGCGTCGCAAAGAAGGAAAGGATCTTCGGTGATACAAACCTGGCCGCGCATGATCTCGCCATCGAGAGCGGCCACCGAGTTCACATTCCGAAAGTTAGTGAGGCCGCCCTCGCGGACAGCCTTCTCCGCTTTGGAAAGTGTGCGGTTCGAGATCGCGGCAAGTCGCATCCCCACCGGCGGCTTGAGGAGTTGCATCGCGACGGCGCGGCCCATATATCCAGCGCCGATAATTCCGATGCGGATCGGCTTGCCTTCCTTCTCCCTTTTCTCTAGAGCTGTGTCAACAATGACCATTTTTTCTCCCGAGTCTCCCTGAGCGGCAGCGTTCCTAACCGATGAAATTTGGCCAGGCCAGGTCGTTCTCCGAAATCGTTCCCAAAGGAAGCGGCCATGCAACGCCGAAAGCCGGGTCGTCGAATCGATAGCCGCGAGCAGAATTGGGTGCGTGAAAGGCCGTGGTCAGATACAGGATTTCCGTGTTGTCCGCGAGCGTCTGGTAGCCGTGCGCGCAGCCATCGGGGAGATAGAAGGTGCGATGGTTTTCGGCAGTCAGCTCAACCCCCACCCACTCTTTATAGGTGGGTGAATCGGGGCGGATGTCGACGGCGACGTCATAGAGCGCGCCCATGGTGCAGCGGACGGTCTTTGCTTCGGCGTGCGGCGCAATCTGAAAATGCATGCCGCGGATGCCGGCCTTCTTTTTCGAAAACCCGGCGTTCATCTGCTTGAGGTCCGCTTTCAGGCCGTGGGCCCGGAATTCCTTTTCGCACCAGATGCGCGAGAAAAAGCCGCGATGATCTTCATGAGGCTCAATGTCGATGATCCAAACACCTTTGATATTCGTCTCCGTGAATCGCATCGTGAGCTGATTAGTCTCCGTCCACCGATTCGAGAGGTTTCACACCGATAAGTCCAAAAACGGTGTCGTACTGCTGTTCGAGCGCCTTGCGCAAAGGCGTCATGCGTTCGGCAATCCGCTTCTTGAGGGCCGGGGCGTCCGCTTCCATGGCCGCGAAGCGCTCGATAAGGTCTTCAGCTTTGAAATCGGTGATGTTCAAAACGTAGTCGCCCTGGCCGGCCTGCTCGAGCAGCGCGCGGCTCTTCTCGTGATAAGCGATGCCGAGAACAGGTTTGTTCATCATCAAGGAGATGAGGATCCCGTGGTAGCGATTGGCGACGATGAGATCCGCGCGGGAAATCTCCGAAACGAGATCATCGAGAGTCTGAACCGGCTGCCCGGGAAGAAGATTGGGAGACTGGCCGTGGCCATTCATCGCCTGGCAAATGTCGCCTATTGTGAGCGCATCGGCGCGCGTCTGCGTCGGAAAGAACAGTACGGAATGGCCGTTCTCATCGAGCCATTCGGCAAAGCGCGCGAATTTGCGGACGTAATCCTCGTACCGGGCGGGATCGGGCGTGGGCCAGTAACGGCCGTCAAAAAATGGAACGGGGTTGGCGCCGACCACGACGCGCATCGCACGCGCCGGCGCCTGCCTGGGAGTGGGCAAGCGAAGGCTGTAGACCAAATCCGGAAGCACGGGATGACTGCCTTTGATCCCGAAGCTTTCCATCAAGCGGCTGGAAACAGTGTCGCGATAAGAGCGGTAATCCACGCGGTTCAGTACGCGCCGGAAGAAGAACTTGCTCAGTGGCGAATCGATGGGACCAGCACCAACGCTGAGCAACGCCACCTTGGTGCCAGTCAATTTTGCGAGCAACGTCCACTTGTACAGTGTGAAGGGGTAACCCCAGGGGCCGCCGTAGCCGTCGTTCAATTGCTGGCCGCCCGCGGCCAGGAGGAGTTCGACACCCCTCAGCCGGCGATACGAGTCGAGCAGGAACTTTGGCTCGGCAGCGATGCTAACTAGAATCTGAACGAAGCTGCGCAGGGCAGAGAAAAGCGCTCGCAGTCCCGGAGTCGCCTTAAGAGTGTCCTTGATCCTTTCCCTACCTGAAGCAGGCGGGGCTGAACCGATTTCACGGCCCGCTGAGCCCAAGTCAGAAGAAGTGCCGGATTGCGCTAAAGCAGGCCCGTCTTCGCGGCGGATGGGGAAACAAGGGATGCCATTTCTCTCGGTGGTATCTTGCGGATTGATCGTGAATCCGACGACCTCCGCGTTCGGGATGCGTCGCCTGATGTTTTGAAGGACGGTGGCGAAGAGGGCTTCGTCACCGAGGTTTTTTGTTCCTCCGTGGCCAATCACGCCGATTTTTCTCCTGGGTTGCGAAGCTGACATGTCGGGCATTCTCCGGAGCCTTCTTTTTGCTAGCTGCGGGGTTTTCGGGCTTTCTTTTTCGCAAGCAGGATCATTTGCCAACCAAACCCGGCTTTTTCTTTCGTGCGGTCGATCTTTTCCTGTGAGGCGACCCACCGCAACAGCGAGTTCAGTTTGTAGGAGTTCACGATGCGGAGGATGCCGCGCGTGCCGTGCGGAATGATGGTGAATGCTTTGAGAGTGTGAAAGCGGCTCGATAGCATCTTCTTGAGCTGGCCCAATCTAAGCTCGCAGCGGATGTGTTGGGGAGGCTGCACGACCCAACCCACATCACCCAGGCGATCGATCACGTACTTGTTCCCGGTCGTGATGATTAAATAGCCACCCGGCTTGAGGACCTCTGCAGCCCGTTCCAGATACTTGGTCTGATCCTCCACGTGGGCAATTACTTCTTGCGAGACAACAAGGTCGAAATAGTTCCTGAGGAGCGGAGCGTCATAGATGTTGCCGGCAGTATAGATGATCTCCGGGTGCCGCTCCCGCGCAGCTGCTATGCCTTCCGGTGAGAGGTCGATTCCGTGGGTTTCCCCGAACTCCGTTAAGCGTTCGGTGAACCACCCGCGTCCGCAACCGAGATCGAGAAGGCGAGGCTGCCTCAAACCAAGTCCGCGGATGAGGCCGAGAATCTCCTGCGCGCGCCTCTCCGTCCAGTCATTTAGTACGTGACGTTCTTTCCAGTTCTGCCAGTGCCAATCCCAGAATTGACGTTGATCTTCCAGGGACGGGAGTTGAGGCGTCGACGACATGCTCCTCCGCTTGCTCATTAGACTAAACACCGATTCGACCCCCTAAGTTCTTAGAGTCGCCTTGCGCTTCATACCATTTATAATAATCTGCCCAAGAAAGTTCGCCAAAAGCATTTGACTCACGCTGACACCGCTCATCCTTCTTGCTTCTAATCAGGGATCAGTCGCCTAATTCGATAGGCCGGTTTCAGGGTCGCGACCATTGAAGCAAGGCAATCGCCAAAAGACTAAATGTTAAAATCGAGCTAACATATTGATTTTATTGTGGTTATGAGATGTTTATAGACGCCGGTCTGGCCCGCGCAAGTCCCGGTCATTCAGGTGTTTTCCCAATTGTGGCAGTGATTTACATAGTGACCGGCAAATGAGTCGACTTTGGCCCTCAGTCAGGACTAGGTTGCCAACCAAGACCTTCAATTCACAGCACTTAACTGCTCTTGTGATTGGTAACTAACGTGCCGTCATTCAGAAGAATCTGCAAATGGAGATTCATGTCGTCACAACCCCCGACAGCATTCACTTCAACGAAAATGAGACATGGAAGACCGGGTATTCTGCGCAACATTTTCTCCAATTGGGGGAGTTACGTCATTGCAATGGGGGTCAATTTTTTCCTTTCTCCGTACGTCGTGCGGAAGCTTGGCACAACGGGGTACGGCGTATGGACACTTATCCTTGCTCTAACCGGCTACCTCGGATTGCTGGACCTAGGGGTTCGCGGGGCAGTCACGCGATACGTCGCCAAGTTTCATGCCCAGATCCAGCACGACAGGTCCAGCCACGTGGCTTCCTCCGCGATGGTGATTTTCTCGACTGCAGGACTCCTCGCGATTCTGGCATCCGCGATCATGGCCGGCTTCGTGGTGCAGCATCTAGATATTCCTCCGCAATATCATTTCGCTGCGCGACTCGTTCTTGTGGTGATTGGCCTGAACATTGCGGCGTCGCTCGTCAATGGTGTTTACGGCGGCATTCTAGTGGGCTTACAGCGGTTCGACCTCACGAACAGCATCGAGGTCGGCATCAACATCCTGCGCGCGGGCGCAACGGTTTTAGCACTGCATCTCGGTCGCGGAATCATCACGCTAGCCTGTCTACAATTGGGATTCACCGCAGCGCGCTGGGTAGTGAACATCATTCTGGTGTGGCATCAGTATCCCGAGCTGCGAATCCATCCGTCGCTTGCGGATCGCTCCGGAGTTAAGTTGATCTTTTCCTTCAGCGTGTTCTCTTTTCTGCTTCATGTGAGCGGTAGCTTGATTTATGCAACGGATAACGTCGTGATTGGAGCGTGCCTGCCGGTTGCGGCCGTGACGTTCTACGCGATCGCAGGAAATCTGGCCGAATACACCCGCACCCTGGTGAGTGGAATATCGCAAACGATGACGCCGCTGGCGAGCTCGACCGAGGCGATACACGATCCGCAGCAGCTGCAGCGGGTAGTTCTTATTGGCGCCCGTGCAGGTTCCATGGTCGTCCTGCCCATCGCTATTACCTTCATGTTGCGTGGCAGCAGATTCATCGGATTATGGATGGGTCCGGAATACGCAGAGACTTCGGGAAAGGTGATTTGGATTCTATCCTTGACGCTGCTGTTTTGGGCAGGCAATTCCGTCACGGCGGGAAGCCTCCTAGGCTTGAGCAAGCACAAGCCCCTTGTGCCCGTTATGTTGTCGGAAGGGCTATGCAATTTGGCCTTGAGCATTCTTTGGGTTAAGCGCATGGGGATTCTAGGTGTGGCCTGGGGAACAGTGATACCGAGCATAGGTTCCTCCCTTCTCTTCTGGCCCTGGTACGTGCGGCGCTCGCTGGGGATTCAGCCACTAACGTATGCGATGTCAGTCTGGCTTAGGCCGATGCTCGCTATTCTGCCTTTCGCACTGGGCACTTGCGCGGTGGATCACTACTGGCCTGCGGAGCACCTGATCCTCTTCTTTCTGCAGGTTGTGTTGGTACTTCCGCTTGCGCTCGCGGGATACTGGTTGATCTGCCTGGACAAAACGCAGCGGAAAGACTACGCGCGAGGATTCTCGCAATCGTTTGCAAGGGTATTTGCCCGTTGCTAGAGGATCTTATCGATAAGACCGGCGGAGCCGATTCAGACCTGGTCAATCAGTGAGCCGAGGGGACAAAACTCAAAATCACAAATAAGGCAGCGGAATTTGGCAGGAGTACCACGAAGACCGAGATAGTGGCGTATCCGGGAAGTGATCCGGCCAGACATGCGCGGCTGTTCGGGATCAAGTTCCCAAGGATGGAGATAGACGCACACGTGGCGACGCTCGCGCTCGTTTAGAAAACGGATGCCCCATCGAGTGTACCAGTAGGGCAGGAGCCGGAAATAGGCGCCACCACCGAAGGGAGATCTGAAGCCCGCCAACTCGAGCGTAGTCATGGGAAACTCGACGATGGAACCGCTGGGAGTCTCAATCCGATGGGGATCACGGGAAGCCTTCGGCATGCCGTAGTTGGGGTGCTTCACGGGAAAGATACTCGAATCGAACTTGAAGCCGAGCTCGGCGAGAACCTCCAGAGCCCAGAGAGAATCCTGCGTAATCGAAAAACTCGGCGCCCGATAACCGAAGACCGATGTTCCAATGCAATCTTCTAAGAGCTGTTTTGCCTGGCGAGTGTCCTCGCGAAATTCCGCCCGCGTCATTTCATAGACGACGCGATGGCGGAGGCTGTGGCAGGCAACTTCATGTCCCCGCTGTGCCACACGCCTTACAACCTCAGGATGCTGCTCCGCGACCCAGCCGAGGGTGAAAAAAGTGGCTTTGCAGCGAGCCTCGTCAAGGAGATCGAGAAGCAAATTTGTGTTGCGCTCAATGCGGCTGTATTGCGAATTCCATTGTCCGGCGGGCATGACTTCCTTGAAAGCACTGACGTGGTAGTAGTCCTCCAAATCGATCGTTAAGGCGTTTTTCATCGAAAACTCATTTTACTCGATCCGGGGCAAAGCTAAAAGCCACCAGGACGTCCCACAGCCAATGAATCCTGCACCTTCTCAATAGCGGGCAATGAAAGCATGGGGCGGGCCAGGAACTATTCAGAGCATCTGTCGAATGCTTCTAACTGATTGCAACTAAAGTAGTTGTGGATACTCGTTTAGTTCCGTATCTCGCCAAGAAATCCTGTGGCATAAAGACGCGCGACTTGAAAGAATCATTCCAGGCGAGTAAAGGGGTTTTGATTGCGGATTCTCACATTCACCGAGCTGTTTCCCAATTCGTTTGATCCCAACTATGGCATTTTCATCTATCAACGCTCAGTACATCTTGCGAAGCGCCCGGGCATTGAAGTCATCGTCGTAGCTCCGGTACCTTACTTTCCCCGCTGGTGGAAAACGTCGCGATGGCGGAAGTCGAGTGACCTGCCTTCTGAGGAGCGAATTGGAGGTCTGGAAGTCCACCATCCGCGCTATTTTCTGTTGCCCAAAATCTGGATGCCGTTCCACGCACTCACAATGTTCCTAGGCTGCCGGAAGCGAGTGGCTGAATTGAACAAACGCGCAAGCATTGACTGCATTGACGCGCATTTTGTTTATCCAGACGGACTCGCGGCAATCCTGCTCGGAAAGGCTCTGCGAGTACCCGTCTGCGTTTCGGCGCGCGGGACCGACATTAACGTCTACCCGTCGTTCCGGTTGATCCAGCCCATGATCCGCTGGACGCTCTCGCGTGCCAGCGCACTGATTGCCGTTTCCGCGGCGCTCAAAAAAGGGATAGTAGCGCTTGGGGCGAAGAGTGAAAAAATCCACTTGATCCCGAATGGTGTGGACCCTGAACGATTCACTCCTGTCGGCCGGGAGCAAGCGCGGCGAAAGCTGGGATTGCCGCTGGACGGGCCCATTGTCGTTTCGGTAGGCGCCCTGATTCCTTCGAAGGGCCATTCGCGGCTTATCCGTGCTTTCGCACAAATTGCGCCCCAGCACCCGACTTTGCAGCTCTACGTCCTCGGGGAGGGCCCCTTGCATTCGGACCTTGAGACCCTGGTGAGACAACTCGGACTGCAGGATTCGGTGCATCTCCTAGGTAAGCAACCCAACAATGAATTGCCGCAGTGGTTTTGCGCCGCGGAGGCAAGTTGCCTCATCAGCGAGCGCGAGGGCTGGCCGAATGTCGTCACCGAATCGCTGGCCTGCGGCACTCCCGTAGTCGCCACGCGAGCCGGCGGGATCCCTGAGATTGTGCAATCGTCAGACCTGGGAATTTTGGTGGACAATTCTATCGAAAGCGTGGCGTCCGGAATTGAGCTAGCACTCACAAGAAAATGGGATCGCAGGAAAATCTCGAGGCAAGCGGGCGCGCGCACCTGGGATACTGTCGCTGCAGAGGTAGAAGCAGTGCTCGAAGCGCAGATCCAAGCTCGGAAACAACTCGCCTCGTCAGAGTCTGCTTCAGGCCCTCCAGATGAACTCTGAAAAGCCGTCACGAGTCATGTCTGTGCCGGTGGTGAAGCTTGATCCAGCACATCAGTGCTGCATAGACCGCAATTTTCACCGCCTCCCCAAAAATCAACATCAAAGTTGAGAAACTTTGCAAGCCAGGACCAGGATGTATGTGCGTTGCGCTGTCAGGTACCGCGATGAATTCCACGTGCACTTGTGAGGACAGTAAGGCCCAAGAACAGAGACGCAGGCGAGGCAAATGGACTCTGCTGCTGACCATGAGGGTACGCCGAACCTCTGGGCATTGGCGAAGCCAATTCGCCAGAGCCTTCACCTCCGACAGAGTCCCCCAGCGTCCAACGGGGATTCGCTCGACCTTGGCATTGCCATCTTCAAAACAGACGAAGAAGTGCCTCAATGGTGGCGCAACGGGCAGTGCCAGTCCGAGAAGATCGACCGGAACCGGCAGAGGCAGATTTCGAAACTTTCGAATTTCAAATCTTCCCACGCTCAAGAGGACCCGCGGAGCGCGCCCTTCGCCGAACAACTGTAGAGCGTAGATTTTGCGAGCTTCCCTGCCAGCCAGGACAAAAATCAAATCGGCGTCAGGCACGCTGGCGGGCGTTGCGCATTGCTGTGTCGTAGACTCCCTCATAACGGCGGGTCAGGGTCTCCCAGTTTCTCTCTTCGGACACCGCCTTGCGGGCCCGCCCACCCAGTTCCCGCCGAAATTTCTCATCCGCCAAGAGGTGTTGTGCGTGGCGGCAAAAGTCATCCACGTTGCCGGCCTCGAACAGCACGCCCGTCACGCCGGGCTCGATCAACTCGCGCATTCCACCGACTGCGCTCCCTAGTACCGGCTTCGCGAGAGCCATAGCCTCCAGCGGCTTCAGTGGGGAGACAAACTCGGTGATACGCAGACTCCTCCGCGGGTAGACCAGCACATCCATCGCGGAATAATAGCGCTGAACATCTTCAAAAGATACACGCCCGAGATAGGAGACATAGTCTCCGGCATTCTCCCTTGCGATCGTGTTACGGATTGCATTAGATTCGACGCCATCGCCGACGATAAGCAACTTGAAGGAAACGCCACGGGCATGCAGGGCCGCTGCGGCCTGCACGAGCCAAGGCACGCCTTCCCAAGGGAACAGTGTCCCAAGGAAGCCCAGGGTCGGGATGCCGTCAACTCGAAGCTTGGCAGACAACGCGGCGTCCCGCGGTCGCGGAGTAAAACGCACCGAATCTACCCCGTTCGGCACGTAGAACAATCGAGCTTCGGGAATACCGCGCGAAGCAAGATCCTGCAATATCGGCCTTGAGATCCCGACAATGGCGTTCGCGCGCCGGACGACATATGTCTCGAGAGCGCGACCGAGGCGATAACGTAGGGCGGACGGGCTCTGTGCCACGCCGTCTTCCCAAAACGAGCGGACTTCATAAACGAAGGGCAGGTGCTGCGCTCGCGCGGCGCGCAAAGCCGCCAGCCCGCACAGCGCCGGTGAGTGGGCGTGGACCAAATCAAAGTTCCCTTTCGCAAGCAGCGACCGGATACGCTTCTCGAGAAGCCGGATGACGGCGGCCTCCCGGAAAAGAGGCCAACGATGCCGAATCGCGCGCCAAAGAACTCCGGAACGATTCGGAACGCGAAAATGATGAATCGAGTCCAGGTCAACTTCCCCAGAGGCGGGATCGTCCAAGTTGTGGAGGGGGCTTGTGACGACGGCGGGTTGAAAGCCGAGCGATCGTTGCGCGGCGATGACGCTTCGGCTCCTCTGACTGTAACCATCCAGGACAGGCCAGGAATGGTCGAGGACGTGGAGTACGCGGATGGCCACGGGTCAGGTCTCTTTGTCGGCCAGACTCACCACGGATGTCTCTTTAGGTGATTTCTCCTCGCGGATAGTTTGCCACGTGGGAGAGAGCGATCCGCTCCAAGCGCGGATGACGCCGAGCAGGGATGCCAGATTCACCAGAACAAAATAATAGGGCAGGTAAACTATTCTCGGCGCTCCGCGCCACGACTCGACGGCCCATCCGATTGCGGCCAACATGTAAAACCCCACTTGCAAAAGGACGGCGAAGCGGTAAACGGCGAGTTGCCACAAAAGGAGGCTCGTGATGAAAGTTGCGAACAGATAAAAAGGCACGAACCACCGCAAGACCTTGTGCGAAATCAGGGCGAGCCAATGGCGCGGGTGGGTCCAGGGAAGGAGCACGCGCGGAGCGCGTCGAACGGCGTTCAAGCTGCGACTGATGATTCTCACTTTGCGGCGGAATTCTTTATTGAAGCTATCTCCCGCTTCCTCATAGCAGACCGCAGCGCGGTCGTACACGCCGCAGAAGCCGCGAATGATGATCTGAAGAGGATTGAGGAAATCATTGATGTCGGTGGCCCGGAGAGGAGTGAAGAGCTCGCGCCGAATGGCATAGATTGCCCCGTCGCCCCCCACCACGGAGCCGAAGTCAGATTCCTTTTCCTTCAGCCAAGTCTCCAGCCTCCAATAGAGACCCTCGGAGTTCGCGGAAGCGGCTTGCCCGACAGACTCTCGGTAGGCGCAATTGCCAACAACATATCCTACCTTCGGATCCGAAAAGTGACGGATGAGGTTTCGAAGGGCATCGGAGCGGTAAATCGAATTTGCGTCGGAAAAAACGATGAACTCTCCGGTTGCCTGCTGCACACCGAGATTCAAGCCGGCGCTTTTCCCCAAACGCTTCACTTGCCGCACTAGTTGAACGCTTTGATTTGCAAAGTGCCCAACGATTTCGTCTGTACCGTCGACCGAACAATCCGAAATGACTATGATCTCCAAGCACGCCCGTGGGTAATCCAGGGAAAGGGCATTATGCAGTTTTTCCTCGATGACCGCCTTCTCGTTGTAGGCGGATATGAGCAAGGAGACGCGTGGAAGTTTCGGCTCTTCAGTCGAAGGTGCGCGGTCCTTTCTTCGCGCGAAAAAATAGAGCAACACGGGATAGGCCGCGTACACATATATGATCAGTGCGGCCGAAACCCAAAAGAGAAATTCGAGTACCGTATTTTTCATAGCAAACTCGCTCGGTCAGGTTGCGCTTGTTCCATCACTTAATCTGCAATGGACGGAGAATGTCAGTTCTTCGAATCTTCTTTTTTTGCAGCTGAAGCTGCCCCCGGAACTGCCGTAGGCCTGCCGATAGCAACCTTCAACGAACCATCCCCCGGATCGCGAAAGGCAATGTACAGGTTGTCGTCACGGTCGATGGTCATTGAGCTCTCAAATATGGACGTTCCCTGCGAAGCACGGATCAGTTGTGTGTGCCACCGTTTTCCATCCCACCAGGCATGCTTCAATCCCAGGAGATGACTTTCATAGCTGATGTGAGGATTCCCGTTATGATCGACAAGGATCGTAGTACAAAAATTCTTCCAGCTCCAATCCACGTAGGGCGGGAGCTCCTCGATCGTCTCCGTACGCCATTTTTGGCCATCGAAATGGGCAAATTTCAAAGAATAGAGGTCATGGTAGCTGATCATGGGATTCCCTCGCGCATCAAGCACTAGTGAAGCACCCATTCCGCGAGGGCCAGCGCCGGGGTCTGAATCAAGAATGTTCCGCACCCATTCCTTTCCATCAAAGGACGCGTAGTGAAGCTCGCCCATTTTGAACGAGCTGTAAGCGACATGAGGGAGGCCATTCTGATCCAAGAAGAGAGAATTCCATTTCCCTGACTGTGTCCCGACTTCAACAGAACGAGCCTTCCAAGCTCCGCCCTCAAGAGCGGCATAACGGAGATTAAAGATACTCTCCAGAAACCAGGTGATCTGGGGGACATCCGCCCGCGTGTATTTTATTGAGCAGTGGTAGGCAATCAGGCCCGAGCCTGGAGCCACCTCCACGGATGGGGACCACTTCTGCCCGGTCCAGTGAATGTACTTCAGCTTTCGCGGGGTGTAGCAGATGCCCGGACCATCATTAGCATCCAGCGTAATTCTCGTGGAGAACTCTCCGAGATGCTGATCCAGAGAATCTTTGTACCAGCGGGATTTGGCCGCAGAGCGGAAGGCGTAGCGAAGTTCGCCGAAGTTATCGGGAACATAGTAGGAAAGATGGAGATTCCCGTCCTTGTCGACAATGATTGAAGTTTGCTCACCACGAACATCCACATCTTCAAACGTCCATCGCCAGGTCTGGGCCTGGGCTCCGCTACAAAAGGTCATGGCCCACAGGAACGCGAGCAAATGCAATCTAAAAAGTATGAATCGCAACTCTCGGGCATGCCCGGACATGTTGATTTCTCCTTCTTGGCTTGGGGATAAAATCGTAATCCTCATGCTGGTGCTGATATCCCCTCTGGCAACTCTGCCGCCAATTCGCTTTCCGAGTGGACCTGGCTCGCAATAGCCTCCCGAAACTGCTTCCGGCAGAGCATCTTGAGAATGATCGTAAGACCTATCATCTCGTATATCACATCAAGATAGACAACCCCGAGAAATGCGCCGCTGACCATGAACGCGAGGATAGAGATCTCCACCATCCAGCTGTAGGTGATCAACCAATCCGCGAAGAGGATGCCACGCGCCATGCGGCGGACTCGGAACAAAGTCCAAAAGCAAGAACTTATCAACAACAGGAAGAGCGCAAGTCCGACATAGCCCTGGTCGCCGAGCAACTGAAAATAAATGCTGTGAGGTCCGGAAGACACGGCGTCGTTCGGGAGCGGATGCGGCTGGTAACGCCTGTAAACGTCCACGTTCGGCACGGCATCGAAGGAGCCGCCCATCGGATAATCCTCTGCGAGTCTCCAGGCAACCGTCCAGGAGATTATGCGCATGTCCGCAGACGAATCCATATTGCCAGCGACGAATTTCCCCATTCGGGTCATCCATGCCGGCGGGGCAAACGAAATGACCAGGAGGGCCGTGACGGCCAGGAGGAATGCGCCGATGGCTTTGCGACGGCTTCGTAAGGTAATCACCGTGATCACAACGGCCAACCCTGTCAATCCGCCACGAGAGTAGGTAAGGAGAATAGAAACGATGCACGCGGCAAACAAAACTCGTAAGAGGATTCGCAACCACTTGCGGGACTCGTCGCGGGCCAGGAAAAACAGCAGCGGCAGTGCCATGTTGAGCGCCAGGCCGTAGGCGTTGTTTTCACTCAAGAAGGAATCCGGCGGGCCGAACACGCGCGCTTCACCCCCAGTGCGGAAACCAAATAGGCTGCTCTTCAAAGCCAGCATGCCGAGGCTACCCCCCGTCACGACCATTACGTTACGGATGCGCTCTCTTGAGTTAATCACGACGACCATTACTAGTGTCATTAACAATATCTTGCTAATATGACTCATCTCGTATTCCGCGTCGATCATATTGCCGGCGAAGAGCGGGATGCTCTGCGCGTGAAGATAGGTGATGGCGAACCAACCCAACAGCGCCACAAGCAGCAGGGATTCCACTGTCAAAAGCGCGCGCATCGTCTTCCGGGCAAAAAGAGTGCCCACCAAAGTTGGGACAGCGATCATCATGGCCACAGGCAATTTGTAGGCATAATCCCAGGTAAAGCGGTGTGGATTGAAATAGGTGATCCAATACCACATCAGAATGCCGAAGTAGGGACTTACCAAGCAGACTGGCACCGACCCCAGGATGATCACGGTAACAATCAGATCGCGCATCGCGGCCCTCTAGGAAACGATCCTTTCCGCCTGAGCTTCCGGTTCAACTTGAGTTTCCACCACTTCGCTCCTTAAGTTCGCCGCAGAGGGAGAATTGGTCTCCGCCACTCTCTCAAGAAAAATGCGGCTCAAATCAAAGGCAAAGCTCGGCAGTGAATCCTCTTCATCGATCTGGTAGCGAAGCAGGCGAAACACGTTTGCGCCGGATGTGTTCAAGCCATTCGACGTCGTGACGGCCGACTTGTACCCGCAGCGTTTTAGAACATTCTCGTCATTGGCACTAAAATCTTGTGGTTTTCCGAAGGGATAGGCGAAGTCTTCGACGGGAGAATCCAGCCCCTGCTCCAGCAACTGCTTGGAAGAGGCTAGCTCCGCCTCCAAAGTGGGCGCGTCCAATTGGCTGAGGACGGGATGAGACATCGTATGTGCGCCAAAGAAAATTCCCTCGCGCGACATTGAGCGGACTTGTTGCCAATCGAGCATTCGTCCCTCGAGACTCTGCAGTGGCAGCGGAATCCGGCGCTCGAACGCAGCGCACCACGCAAGGCGCTGCACATTGGAAATGGACCTCAAGTAATTGACAATTCCCCAGGCCGCCGTGGCGCGTGCTGCGGGTGAAGAAAGTTCGAACCGGCGAGGAGAGTCCTTTTCCAATTCAAGGAAGGGTCCAGGAGCCACTTGCAATGCAAGGAAGATCCGGTCATACCAAGGGACTTCACCGGTTTCCACGCACTGGCCCACCAGATATATCGTCGCAGGAATTTGATATTCCCGCAGTACCGGAAATGCATGAGTGTAGAGATCTCGATAACCATCGTCGAAAGTGACGGCCACAGTAGGTTTGACCAGCTGCCCTTCCTGCATTTCGCGGCAGAGTTGGCTCAGTGAAACCACGCGGAAGTGCTTCCGCACGTAGTGCATCTGTGCTTCAAACATCCTCGGCGTTAAGCGGGAAAAAAATGGGATACCGTCGGTGCCCACTCGGTGATAGCAAAGAATCCCGAATTTCGACCCGGTAGCTGACTGCAGCCGAGGCAAGACAGAGCCCGCTCGGCGTTCCAAATCGTGAGTCCAGGCCAAACGATTGGCCACGCCAAGCGAACCTGTGTGATAAAGGGTGCGAGCAACAATTCGCCGGCGAGACCACTTCGGATTAGCAGTCGGCGATTCGTCGTTGCGCAACCTTTGATTGCCAACGGCGGCCGAATTCAATTGGATGTCAAGTCCCATGGACAGCTTCGTATCTACGCTCCAGGTGTTGGCGGTGCCAGAGCTCAAGCGCCAAGATGTACCAGACTATCTCGCCGTAATAATTCGGCTGTGCACGGTGCAGTCCCATCAGACGATCGAAGAAACTGGGGCGAAAATAACCGCGCTGGCGGGTACGCGGATCATGGAGCAGGTCCTGCGTCAGCTCGCGCATCCGTGGATTCTGTAGCAGCCATTGCGCCAGCGGAACGCCAAAGCCGTGTTTCTTCTTGTACAGAACCCTCTGCGGCAAGATTTCCTTCATTGCCTGTTTGAAGATATAGCGCTTCTCGAATCGCTTCAGCTTCAGCCAGACCGGGATCCGGCCTGAGAACTCCGCAAGGCGATCATCGAGGAGCGGGTAGCGGACATTCACGCCGGCGATCTCCGCGGTCCCCGATACTTTGCGGAGATCGTTGTCGGCAAGCGTCATCTTCACATCTAGATACAGAATTCGGTTTAATTCGTGTTTCGCATTCGCGCGAGCAAAGTGGCCCTCTGGAATAGCGAGCCAATGATCGGTCCCGACCTGCTGGAGAAAGTCGCTTTCGAAGATTTCTTCCGGCGGCAGGCTCAGGAATAATCCGTAGGAAAGAATGCGCCGCGGATTGGGAATATTCGCTCGGCGAACGTAGCGCCGGGGGAGGCTCATCTTGCTGTCGTTGTCCGGCAGCCACCTGGCGACTGGCTCAATCAAGCCACGGCGCAGCCAGCCGGGCAGGACGTGATAGAGCGCAAATCGCTTGTCCGTGGCGTAGCGCTCATTCCCAGCAAAGAGTTCGTCGCCGCCGTCGCCGGCCAACAGAGTGGTCACTCCATTCGCTTTGGCAAGGACAGCGCAATAATAGGAACCGATCGCGGAAGAGTTTGCGAACGGTTCGTCGTAGTAGGACATGATTTTGTCAAGCGCGGTCGAAGCATCCTGGGGCGTGAGGATCATCTCGTGATGATCGGTTGTAAAAGCTGCCGCGGTGGTTCGCGCGAACTCGATCTCGCTGAAGCCGGATTCTGCGAACGCGATCGAGAAAGACCGCGCTGGCCGGTGCTTCTCACTCACGAATGCCACCACAGAGCTGCTGTCTGTTCCTCCACTCAAGTAACAACCCATCGAGGAAGCCTCACAGCCGACTAAATGGCGATGCACCGCGGCGCGCATCTGTTCGCGCAACTCCCGTGACCAGCGTACCTCGTCACGATCCATGCTCTCCGCGTAAGCGATATCCCAATACTGTTTCTCGACGACGCGCCCTGCTTCATAAGTAAGAATCGTGCCGGGGCGGAGCTTTTCCGTCCCCTCGTCTATCGCAAGCGGTGCCGGCACAACAGAGAACAGGAGGAATTGCAGAACTGCCGCGGGATTCACCTCGACCGGGCCGCGCTGCGCAACGCGTAAAGCTCCAGACCGAGAAGCAAACAGCAGTCGGCCACCTTCGCGGCGCCAGTAAATGCTCTTCACCCCGAAACGGTCGATCGAAAGAAGCAGTCGCTGAGATTTTTCGTCCCAGAGTGCGAATGAATATGCGCCATGCAGCAGCTCGGCGAACTCAACACCGCCTTGCAGATAGAGCCGTGCGAGCAGCTCGGCGACCGAGAGGGAAGCAGCCGCTGCAGGAGTAATCCCCAGCGCTGCAGCTGGGCCCGTGAAATCAATCAAGTCTGCATCGGCAACCACGGATACGTGATCCAAAACGGCGGCCTGCTGGAATTTCCAGCGCCTGGCCACACCCAACGCGATGCAATTTCCTCCCTGCGTTGCGCGTTCCGTTTCATCCGTCAATGTGAGCGCATCAAGCATCGGCGCCACTATTCTTGCGCTTAGTTCGCCGCCTGGCTCGCAGATTCCGCAGATCCCGCTCATTTCATTCCTTTACGCTCGAAAAGTCTGCTGCCACTTCCGGAACATAAGCGTGGCCCATAGCAAAGCCGACCGGTCGTAGTAGCTCTTCTGGTGCTGGTCCCAGATTTGCTTTAGAAAGCGCGGCTCGAGAATACCGTCCCTCGTCTCCACGATGATCTGGTATGCCATGTCTTTCAGTTCCCGCTTGAACCACTGGTCCAATGGAATAGCAAATCCCTGTTTCGAGCGATATAGGATCTCGGCCGGCAATTCTGGTTCAAGCGCTTTCTTCAAGATGTACTTTCCCGTACCGTTTCGCAACTTGAGACCGCTTGGGATCGATGCGACGCACTCCATGAATTTGTGGTCGAGCATCGGCGCGCGGACCTCGAGAGACACGGCCATGCTCGCCCGGTCAACCTTGGTCAGAATGTCGTCGGTGAGGTACGTCTTAATGTCCACGTACTGAATCTTCGAGAGCAAGTCGTTGGTGTCCGCCCGGTCGTAGTAATGACGGAAAACTTCGAGTGAGTCATAGCCCGCGAGTCGCTCTTGGAAATCGGCCGAAAACAACCGTGCTTTGTCGTCCGGCCGGAAGTACGAAATCGAATTGAAGTAGCCCTCGAGTGGCGAACGGGATAGGCTCTGGAACGTCGCCTTTGCCCGAAAAACGCGCGGCGCCCATGCCAACGCGGGATACCAGCGCCCCAGCGGGCCAAAAACATTTTGGCGCAGTATTGCCGGCAAGTGGCTGCGCAGGCGGTTTTCGTAGTGATCGAGCTTGTAGCGGCGATAGCCAGCGAAACTCTCGTCACCACCGTCGCCGCCAAGGGCGACGGTCACTTGACCGCGAGCGATTTTCGAAACGTAGTAAGTGGGAATTGCGGAGGAATCGGCGAACGGCTCGTCATAATGCCACGCGAGTTTGTCAACAATCTCGACCGCGTTCGGCTGAACGACTTCCTCATGGTGATCCGTCGCGAATAGCTGCGAGACCCGCCGGGCATATTCAGCTTCGTTGTACTTTTCTTCCCGAAAGCCGATGGAGCACGTGGTAACCGGGCGCTTCATGAGATGACTCATCATGGCCACAACGGAAGAGGAATCAATGCCCCCGCTCAGGAAAGCGCCGAGCGGCACGTCGCTCATCAAACGGACGCGCGTTGCCTCGCACAACTCATGGCGAAGCCGCTCGCCCCATTCCTCTTCGCTGCGCTGCTCGACCTTGGCGAACGACAAATCCCAATAGCACGTTTCATGCAGACCAGAGGCGGAAGCCACCAGGTAATTGCCGGGCATGACCTTGCGCACGGAGCGATAGATCGTTTTCGGTGCGGGAATATAACCAAATGAAAAATAATCAGACAGCGCCTTCTCATCGACGTCGCGCAAGAGCGAATCACCGGCGAGCAGCGCCTTCAATTCCGAGCCGAACATAATGTGGTTGCGGTCAGCTGCATAGAACAGTGGCTTCTTCCCTACGCGATCGCGCGCCAAAACGAGCTTGCGCTGGCGCGAATCCCACAACGCAATCGAAAACATGCCCCGAAGCTTCGCGAAACAATCTTCCGCATGGTCTTCGTAGAGGTGAACGATCGCCTCCGTGTCCGATTTCGTCGTGAACTTGTGGCCGCGCTGGAGGAGCTCAGCGCGGAGTTCGGGATAGTTATAAATCTCGCCGTTGAGCAGTACCCAAATTGTGCCGTCCTCATTGGACATCGGTTGATGCCCGCCCGCGAGATCAATAATGCTGAGCCGGCGGTGGCCGAGGCCGATTCCCGGGCCAACGAAGACACCGCCGTCATCAGGTCCGCGGTGAACCATAGTCTGATTCATGCGGTGAACGACTTCAGTGGGTATGTTTGCCCGGCGTTCGTACTCGAATATGCCGCAGATTCCACACATAAATTTATTGCGAGACGCTCGGCCTTGCCTGCGGGCCGGTCCAGCGGAATTTCCATGCACCCAACGACAATCCCTCGATGTCCATCAGGAGATCCAACGCGCGGTATTGACCACACATCCCGATCCGGCGGATGTCAAACAGGTCGGCGCGGCCGTTAACATAACCGCCGTACGCAGAAAACATTGCGTGGTAACCAGCTCGCCGTACGAGCTCGGCCACTTCCGGACGAATGTTCCATTTCCGACCGTAGGGAAAAGAAAAGAGAGTCACAGGCCGGCCGAGGATCTGCGCCAGGTCGCGCTTGCTCTGCTCCACCTCCCTTTTCGCTTCGTCGAGGGAAACGCGGCCGAGGTCCGCGTGATTCACTGTGTGCGAGCCAACTTCAATCCCCTTCTCCACAAGCTCCATGACTTCCCCGGATTTCAGATTCTCAAGGGGAAAGTCATACTTGCCCGCGTCGTGAGGAAAAACGTGGTCTGTATCAATAAATCCAGAGGAGAGAAAGGCGCAGGCAGGAACTTGAGAATGATTCAACAGCGGAGCGGCATTGGTGTAAACATCGCGATAGCAATCATCGAAGTGAATAGCCACGACGGAGCCGGGAAGCCGGCCGTCCTCCTTCACTCTCGTGACGATTAGTCCGGTGTCCACAATGGAATAATGCTGGCGCATCGTGACTAAGTGCTCCGCAAAACGATCCACACGCGTGGTCAGCGAATCGCACGTCGAGTTGTTGACGCGATGATAGAGAAGAATGCAAGCGCGGCCCTTGAGAGATCGTTGATGCACCGCGCGAACAAACCGGTAAATCCCTAAGTGGTACAGGCCGAGATAATGGAGCGTCTTCAGGACATGCACCCAGCGTGGCTGCGGTCGCCCGGCCTGCGCAAGTTTTTGCTGCACGGCAAGGCGTTGCCGACGCGTGGGCGATGTGCGCGGCTTGTGATTCGATTTCGGCTGAGGCCGACGTATCGCCGTGCCGTCTGCAAGTTGCGAAACGCAATGCGCAAGGAGGTCTGCGCCGCAAAGATCCAACTTTTGCCTCAATGTGTCCGGGGAATCCTTTCGGTGAATCGGAACGACGGCTTCTCCTACAACGTCACCGGTGTCGAGGCCATCGTCCACAAAATGCACGGTAACGCCCGCATCGCGTTGGTGGTCGTAGATTTCCCAGAACCCCGCGGGCTGCCCGCGGTATTCCGGCACCCTGCCCTTGTGTAGGTTGATACAACCCAAACGAGGCAAAGAAAATGTCGCGGGCTTGAGGACGCGGGTCCCGACAACGATTCCGAGGTCTGGCTGCAATTGCTGGAGAGACTCTCTGCTCGGCTGGTTGTTCAGATTGCCGACGTCGATCAGGGGAATGCCATAAAGTCTTGTGAAATCCTCCAATGAAAATGGCCGGCCGGGAAAAGACTCCCGGAGTAGTTTCTTCACTTCCTGTTCTGGGACGACGCGGGACGCCCAGGCCTCAACCGTGTCGCAGATCCCCTCCCAAAAACGAAACCATAGATAAGAGATCCCTTCACGGCGGATGTTTCGCCACAGGTTTCGCCAGCGCCGCTTGAGCGACGACCGCTCAGTGTCGAGTAGGATTCCGCACACCTCGACTCCGCTCAATTGCGTGAGCCGTTCGATTGTCAGGCACGTCACTTCAGAATCGCTTCCCGTCAGGATCGCGAGCCTGAGTTTCGCTGTGCTCATGCGATCCTCTGTTTGCTGACCCCGGTCGTGGATTCTTCTCGGCTGGGCAGAATTCCGCGTTTCAGGGCCGCGCTCAAATAGAGTTCGCGGTAGCTTCTTATCATGCCTTCGAGACTGAACAAATCGATTGCACGCTGGCGGCCCGCCGCGGCGAGGCGTAGACGCATCGCTGGATCTGCCGCAAGTCGCTCGACGCGCTCGCTCAATCCCCGAACGTCCTCAGGGGCAAACAGGCAATCCGGCTGCCCTTCTCCTACAACTTCCGGGTTGCCGCCGACCCGTGTGGCAACAAGCGGCAAGCCTGTCGCCATTGCCTCTAAAAGCGTGTTCGACATCCCCTCGCCCAAAGAGGGGAGAACAAAAATGTCCATCGCGTTCAACAGCTCGGGCACATGGTCCGAAGCTCCCACGAACGTCACACGATCCCTCAGCAATAGTGACTCATTCACCTGGCGCTGGAGTCGTTCAAGTTCCGGGCCCTTTCCAACGAGAAGGACGTGTACATCGATGTTCCTTCGCGAGAGGTTTTCAGCAACTTTGAACATTGTTCCGAAGTCCTTGATCGGCACTAGGCGGCCGACGCTGCCGAGGACGAGCCGGTGTTTCGGAAATCCAAGCTCACGCCGCATGAACTCTCTGTACTGCGCGGATGGCGAATAACGCTTGATGTCCACCCCGTTGTAGATCACGCCGATTTGTCCCGGCTTGGTCCAGCCCTGGCGAGCGTGGTATTCACGTAGGTCTCGAGTCACGGTAAACACGTGGTCTGCCATGGAATAGGCCATGCGGCGAAAGGCCCTTTGCCGGAAGGGCACGCCGGCCAGATTGCCAACTTCATAGCCATGCTCACTGTGGATTACCACTGGCACTCCCGCAAGCCGAGCCGCAAGCACCGCTTCCAGTCCACCCCAGTTCCTCGTGTGCACGATGTGGGGGCGATATTGCTGGAAAATCTTACGGAGACGAAACAACGGGAATTGCAATCCTCGCCGCGATCCAGCGGCCAAAGAAAGGATTTCCTTCAACCGGTAGGCCTCGACAAACTCGGGATCAACTTGCCGGGTCGAGCAGAGCCGCTGCTCGAACTGCTCACTGCCTAGGCCATCGATCAGCTTTAGGATGCCAAATTCGGTACCGCCACGCCGAAGATAATTCACCACGTGCATGATGCGCAAACGTTCTCCACGAATCAACAACGTCGAATGGGCAAGGCCGACTTCGAAGGCTGGAGTATGTTCCTGGAGTTCCATTTGCATCGTATCGATCTTTGTTTGGTTCACGCGGGAAACCGTCGGAAACACGGGAATGCGACACTCCTTAGAATGCTCAGATCTGAGCCACTGCCATAGCGAGTTCAGATATTGTCATTACCGGTTACCTTCTTCTCGCCGTTGACCCGCACACTCTCGGGATCGCGGCGCGGAGGAACCGCCTCAAACCGCTCAAACAGCCAGGCTTCATCCGCCTCCAGATGGGCGGCAAGAAGTTTGCGTTGGTCCGCGGTGGGGTTGCGAAAGCCGTGGATAATCTTGCTCAAGACGGTTTCGTCGATGCCAACGGCCTTCGCCAGTTCGTTCTGGCGGCTTCCCCGGCGAAATATCTGCAACTTCAGATTTGGAAGCATTTGCTTTTACTCTGCTCTTCCCCGCGGAACGAAATCAAATTCCTAAACTCCGCGCAATCCCATCCAGCTATCTATCTCGCTCCCGTAGCGATATCGGTGATGGGACCCTTCGGCAGTCGCGTTGTAGACAACGCCGAGGAGCTTCTTCGCATCGATCAGACTGGCCGATTTTCGCAGCGTGTCTCGCCGGGTTTGCTGGGCGCGGACGACCATTAATACGCCATCGCAGGCCGCCGTAATAAGTTCAACGTCCGCTAGGTTCAATGCGGGAGGCGAATCCACCAGAACGAGCTTGAATGACTCATTGCACCAGCCGATCAATTCCTGCCAGCGGCGGCCGGCGAAAAGTTCCGGCGGCGGCATCGAAGGCGTTCCCGCTGGAAGGACATACAGATTTGCAAGATCTGTTGCCAACACCGCCATCTGTGGATCACACTTCCCCGCCAACACTTCGGAAAGTCCCTGATGATGCGATGAGCCGATGAGGCGGGTCAGGCCATTGCTGCGGATGTCGCCGTCAATCAGGAGGATTCGCATGTCGCGCAACTGCGCGCAGCACAAGGCCAGATTCAACGACGTCAGGGTTTTTCCCTCGCCTTGTACAGCGCTCGTGATGACGAGCGAGCGAAACCCCTGTGCCGACCGCAGACGAAACAATCTCGTCCGCAATGCCCGATAGGACTCTTCCGCGGCCTCGAGTGTCTCACTGCCCTGAAACCTGGCGCGAAACACCCCGGCGAGCGGAATTTCGATCTTCCCGCACTGTTCAAGCCGAGAATCGCTGATATCCATTCCGGGATTTTTTAGCGCTGCCGCGGCGAGTTCCCCAAGATCCGGAACTGAAGCGACCTTTAGATTCTCGAGCGGTTCCGCTGAACCCAGTGATTTGAGACTTTCGTCGAAGAACTTGCTCATCCTGGTTTACTCCAGCGCAGTTGCGCGGCGCTGTCTCATGGATTCGATCAGCGTATCAACAATGGATCTCGGTGCACTGGCCCTCTCCGGAAGAGAAGCGCTAGGAGCTTTTTTCTCCGGCAAGGGCGTCGGCTCTGCCAAGTTCAGCGATACAGCCACTTCCTCAACCAAGTCTGGCTGGATCATCCTGCGCTGCGTGCGAAAGCCAAGCGCCAGGCACGCATCGCAAATCAAATTGATTAGACGAGGCACGCCCGTCGAATAACGTAGAATGGCCTCCAGCGTGTCGATGGGGAAAGGAGAAGGTCCGGTTAGCCCTGCAAGGTGCAGCCGCTCTGTCACGTAGGCACGAGTTTCTCCCTGACTCAAGGGTCGCAGATGCGACCGCGCGGCGATGCGTTGCTGCAGCGCGCTCAACTCCCGTCGGTTCATCATCGTCAGTAGTTCCGGCTGGCCACTCAAGACGATTTGCAGGAGCTTCTCCTTGTGCGTGTCCGCGTTACCGAGTAGGCGAATCTCTTCGAGCAATTCTGAACTGAGGAGATGCGCCTCATCAATAAAGAGTACCGCGGTGCCACCCTGGCGTTGTGTCTCGAGCAGCATCTGGTGTAGGGCCATCAGGCGACGGGGTTTGCTGCTCGACGTGCAGTTGACTTCGAATTCCTCGAGCATCATCTCGAGGAACTCGTCCCGCGTGAGGGTAGGATTGAATAGCAAAGCACTCCGGATCGGTAATCTGTGCTTGGAGAAATCCGACAGCATCTGCAGCGCGGTATGTATCAGAGTCGTCTTGCCGGTCCCGATGGGGCCGGTGATCATTACCAGACCCTTGCGATACAGAATCCCTTCCAGCAAGACTGTAAGCGCGGCCTGGTATGACTCCGACAAATGCAAAAACCTAGGGTCAGGCGTGAGGCGAAACGGCTCGTCTTTAAGCTGATAGAACGAGAGATACATCTAGAAGAACCTTCCGGAAACGAACGATAGCAACAGTCCCGTCGCTCCGGATCCGACCACGGTTCCGGCCAACAGGCCCGCTGCGCGCCACAGCTTTGTTCGGCGCTCCTTTTCGGAAATAATCAGCGGGATTCCACTCAGAACCGGTTTTCCCAAGATTCGGGCCGCTTCACTTTCCGAGCGAACGGATTTATCATTCATTTCTGCCAGAGCCGCCAGTGCAAATCCGGCGAGCAGGCCGGTGATCGCTCCGCCAAGACTGATAAGCAGGCGGTTCGGAGCACCCGGATTCGTGGGTGTGGAGGCGGTGTCCAGAACCTCAAATTTTTCGCCCTTCTGATGCACTTCAAGAGCATGGGAAAGCTCAGCGGCCTTTTCTTTATCGAGTAAGCCGGTGTATTCTGTTTTCAAGATGTCGTAATCAGCCTGAAGCCTGGTAATCTGCTGCTCCCAAGCCGGCATCTGCTCAAGTTTCGCCTCGTGATACTTCATCTGTTCCTGGAGTGGTCCGAGCAGCTTGTTCTGCTGCTGAATCTCCTCGTTAAGCTTCTCAATCTGAGCTTCGAGCACAGGATTTCGGCGTTTTTGCTGGTGAGCAGGGTCGACGTGAGCGGGTATTTCAACGACTGCCGCATCATTTTGCAATTCGTTTGCTGCCCGCACTTTTAGGCGGTCGATTTCGTCCTGCGTCTTGCGGACGTCCGGATGCCTCGGGCCATATCGGTTGCGGAGCTGCATGAGCTTCGACTCGAGCTTCTGAATCTGTGCCTGGTAGAGTCCGCCCGTGTCAGTAGCGGCTCCCGTATCCAGGTCAACTGTGGGTGCCTGCTGGTCGTTCAGCATCATGGATTGCAACATGCTCCGGTCACGCTGGTTCTGCTGAATCTTGTCCTGAATCGCCTGGACTTGCGCTCTTAGATTGGCCAGGGCTTCCATGTGATATGGTTTCGACTCCGGCATTTCCATGATGTTGCGGGACTTGATGGCACGAAGTTGCACATCTTTCTCGTCCAGTTGCCGTTTCGTGTCCTGCAGCCGATCCTCGAGGAACTGGGCCGTATCCTGTGTCTGGTCGACGCGGGCGCGCAGATTCTCTTCGATGAACATTTGTGCGATCTGATTCGTTACCTTCGCGACCTCCATCCGATTACGGCTGCTGTAGGCAATGCGGAAAGCACCTAGTTTTCCCCCGCCTGGATTCACCACTTCCACAACGATGGATTTCTGCACACCCTTTATGATTTCTTCTTCCGACCGCCTTCCATCCGGATCGGGGTACAGCCCGAGGGATTCCACAAGTACTTTAAGCCGCGTCGGGGAGAGGACTTGCTGCTCCAAAGTTGTCAGGCGGCCAGCAATATCCCCAGTGTTAATGGTGGCTACTATCTTGTCGGGTACCTGCGCCGAATCCACTAGAATGACTGTCTCCGCCCGATAAATGTCCGGCATGCGGCGTGCGAACACAGTGAGCGCCAGGAAAAAAGCAAGAGCGCTAAGGGCGATCCACCACTTGCGCCGCTTCGCGACCTCTAGATAGTCACCCAGATGCATTTCTCCGGGCACATTACCATCATTCGAGTGTGAAAGAAGCTTCGACTCCAAAGTGACCTACCTTTGCGCTGTTCTTCTAGAACAGTTGCCAAAATTATGTTGACACTTACCAAGCAGTTTCGCTGCCACAGCTCCGCCGCCACAAGACTTCAGGCTGTTTGATAACTGCCCTACTTTCAACTACTTAGAGCTACGCCTCACAATTCGTCCTTGCCGCAATGCTAAGCACATGGAAACCAACTTCCACAGTTCTTACCCTCAGATTCCGCCTCCCGGCTCGCTGCGGACCCAACCTGACCAATATGGTTGAGGAGTTCTTGATTGGGCTTGGCGCAAATTCCTTTCCAGCCGTGATATCGAGAGTCACCCTCAAAAGAGTCCGGCACCAACCGGCTCGCGAGCTCGGAACGGATCAAAACTGCTGCCGAATCAGCACGAGGCTGAGTACAAGCTATTTCAAGGACCTCTCTTTGACCAGTCTAAGTTGTTGATTCTAAATGACCTGAAAGGGCTTTGAAACTAGCTCTAACGACCCGGTATGACGGCAGGAGCCCAGCGGATGCCGAACACGAATGTGTTTCGGTCGCCGGAAATCAACTGGGTCGTCGAAGAAGCCTGGTTCCGTCTGGAGTAACTCGTCAGGAGAGAAAATCCGCCTGCCAAATGATACTCAAGGGTCGAAATCGCGTACTTTCCGGAGACTCTCGGCTCACCTCCAAGCTGGTGGAAATATCCGACGCCGTTCGTCCATTTTAATCTGCGCGCGAGAAAGTATCCGTAGTTGATGTCCGACTGCTCGGTCTGCCGGTTCGTGGCAAAGGTCGTGAGCGTGCTGGCCCGGGTGTAGGCAAATGCCAGATCTGAGTTCGAGAATGTCTTGAGCAGTTCGAACGACCCAGTCGCCCCCCACGTTGTTCCCACAAAACCCGGGTACGACGCTGCTTCCGTTCCCAGTTTTCCGGTAATCCATAAGGTCGGCGACATCTGCTCGGAATAGAAAAAGCCGATCATACGAAACAATCCGTTATTGAAAGTAACTGGACGGACCGGGTGCAGTAGTTCCACCGTCTGGAGGAATCCGATGTTTGTCCGCGGCGACTTCGCATAGGTCAAGCTAACTGTGTTCTTTAAATCGTCGACGATGTAGGTTCCCTGGACATAGTGCGTATCGGAATAGATATAGCTGGGAGCCACACTTAGAAGAAGCCTTGGCGTGAGCTTGTAGTTGACCACCAGCGCGAACGTGTTATCCAGGTGCGAACCGCTGTTCTCTATAAAATATGTTTGGGCGATCCCGCCGTTTTCGCGGTCCACGAGAAGGAACTGATCTGGAAAGATCTGTCGTGTATGCGTGTACCCAAAATTATCCTTTACTGCGATGGAGACTCGGGGCGATATGTCGAAGACCTGGCCGATTGAAAATGCCTGATCTCCATCGGCTCCACCTCGGATCTGGCCGTTCAACATGGCTAGCTGAGGAGTGTAGTCCACAACGAACAGACTCTTCTTGAAGGATTGTGAAAAAACGATATTTGCCCTAACGATGCCCAACTGGGTGTCTTCAACCTGAGAATTGGTCGCCGGATAAAACTGATCATACACCCCGATGAGATCAATGTTGCCGAGATAGAGTGGGCCGTAGTGAAGTGGCGCCACCGGGCCCATCCAGGACAGGGCCTTACCTGGCGCATGAATCTTGGCATCCACCGGATAAGCCGGTGTAGGAGTTACCAACGGTTTTATGTCAGGAGTTTGATTGGCATCGGCGCCTTGCGGATCCGTCCTCGCTTGCTGTCCTTCTTGATCAACAGGCGGTGGAGGGTTAGTGCCACTTTGGGCCCGGACATTTATCGGCAGCAGAAAAAAGACTGCCGCGGCCAGGATCACAACTGGTGCCCAGCTTCTGCCGTGTTTCATTGTTGCAACTCCCGTCTTCACAAGAATCTGCCCCTAACGCAGCTACGGCACAACCACCATGTCTCCTGCCATCAATTCCGGATTGTCGCCTTTCCCAGAAACTGCCATCTTGTAATTGAATGGCATTCGAACCTCTTTTCCAGCATCTTTGCGAAGGATATAGATGGACTTACTCTTGGCGAACGGTCCAAGTCCTCCGGCTTCTGCAAGCAGTTCCAGGACGGTGAGGTGTCCGTTAAGCGGGTATACGCCCTGCTTGATCACATTGCCGACAAGGGAGACTTTCCGACTCTTCACCGTTTTGATGCTCACCGTCACTTGCGGATCGTTCACGAATGGCTTGAGTTTCTCCACTACGAGAGACTGGACTTCTTCCGTGGTCAGACCCGCCACCTTCAGGTCATTGAGCAGCGGAAGAGTGATCATGCCATCGGGCCGTACGATTACCGCCTGTGACAGTTCAGGTTCATGCCAGACGGCAATGGCTATTTCATCTTCAATGCCAACGCGAAAGCCCATCGGCGTCTGGATTGTCGAACCCGTTGCCGGTGCGGCTTTGGGATCCAACTTTGTTGTTGTCCCCCCACTCTTTTCGAGTTCTGTGGTGCCTTTCTTTGTGGCGCCATCAGCAAGATCCTGCTTCTTCGTAGTCTTCTCATTGTCCTGCGCAAGCAGAATTGGAGACGTCCCGCAGAGCGCCGCTACCGCGACGATGGGTAAGAAGAAACGCGATTGCCTTATCACGAGAACTCCTTCGGCCGATATAGCGATTCTGAGAACCTTGGCTTCCGTAGTAGAGCAAGCGACTTACCACCATCGACGTTCGATAAGTCCTATCGAATAAAGCCCTTAGAGTCGGTTCGCATCTATTGGTTTCGAGTTGAGGAAATGATGTACTCAAATGGAGAAAAGAGCTTCACCGTAATGATTGACCGGCTGCGTTTGCCCTTAGTCCTCTGTTATCAACCAAATACGCGCGTCGTCGCTCCCCTCAGATTACCTTCCGCGCTCGAGTCTGGCCGCAGCCCGGAATACCTGCAAAATCACAGCGTATGAAAAAACCCATAACAAGAGAAGCAGTTTGTCGAGGGCGCTGGCTTTATTGCGTTTCAATTCCGAAGGAAGCACTTGTTCCATCAATTCAATCCTTAGTTCACCGGTCCTGGTTCCCTCTGGCGCTGAAGTAACATTCATTTGGCGCCGCGGCCAGTTAACATCACTTTGGCGGTTTCAAAAAGCACAGCTAGGTCCAGCATGATCGAGAGGTGCTTGATATAGAAAAGATCGTGTTCGAGTTTGGTCTTGATTTCTTCGACGCTTGAGCCGTACTGATATTTAACTTGCGCCCATCCCGTGATGCCGGGACGCACGGAATGCCGGAATCCAAAGAAAGGGATTTGTTCCTCAAGCAAGGAAACAAATTCCGGTCGCTCTGGACGAGGGCCCACGAGACTCATTTCACCACGCAATACGTTGAAGAATTGTGGCAATTCATCGATGCGGTACTTGCGGATCCAGCGGCCAACGCGTGTGATCCGGTGATCGCCCTGCGCTGCCCACTGAGGCCCTGCTGCCTCCGCGTTGTTCTTCATGGAGCGGAATTTCACCATTTGGAACGTGCGACCGCGCAGCCCGGTACGCTCCTGCCGGAATAATATTGGCGATCCGGTCTCAAGCCAGATTGCTATGCCCACGATGATGAAGAGCGGGAAGCACAAGATCACTGCCAGCAAGGAAACAACGATGTCAATGGCGCGTTTCGCCCATTCCAGAAGAGCCGATTTCCGGAATCCATCCGAGAGAATCAACCAGCTCGGCGAAAGACGCTCGAGAATGATTCTGCCTGTCATACGCTCGTAAAATGTGTGCGCGTCATCCACCTTCACTCCGGCAAACTTGAGATGAAGTAGCTGTCGCACCGGCATGCGCCCGCGGCGCTCCAGCAGGGAGAGCACCACATGATCAATCTTTTCTTTCTTTACGATTGCCTCAACCTCTTCCGTCGCGCCGATGATGCCGGGATTAACGAGCGATTTCCCGATGTCCTCGCCTTTCTCATCTAGAAACCCGACCACTTTCAGTTGCAACTCCGGCCGCGACAAAATGACGCGCGCGAGGGAGATCCCCGTCGGTCCTGTTCCCATGATCAGCATGTGCTCGGGCGCTCCAAGGGCATGAGGGGACTGCGACAACAGCAGCCGCCAGCTTAGTGTCATTACGAAAATGAGAGGCGCAGCTAGCGCGGCGATACCTCGGCCGAATTCCAAGTCCGGGACAAGATAGTAGGAAACGGCCAGGCCGAGGCACGCGATGCCGAACGCCTGCAGCAACCGCACCAGGATCTCATTGCGGGTCGTCATCAAGCGGAAATCATAAAGTTCGTTGAAATAGAGCGAAACTTCGCACGTAAGGATGACGAGCAAAAATCTAAAGAGAATCTGCCAATTCGCAAGATAGTGCAGCACGTATGAAAATCCATTCACTCCAAGGCGCAAACCCGTGGCTACAACTAACCCCACGGCGATTAGAAAGCAATCAATGGCCACCAATAACAGAAGCGGAGTCGGAACTTTCTGGCCACCAATTCTCAGCATCAAGGGACTCTCTCTAGGTCTTTCAGTTCACACTTCAGTACGGAATCCCGAGGCAAAATCCGTTCCAGCGTGAAACTTACGGCAAGCGATGAGACTGCGGTCCCGAAGGATAGCATTCTGAAGCAGTCACCTAGTTACGCGCTCAAGGAACATAACGGGGTTGCACTTCGGAGACCAAATTATCCCTGGATGGTTCCGCTTGAAAACTATGGCTTAATTCCTTGATTCGAAATGGTTTATGTTCGAGTTTAGATCCCAACTCACGTCGCCAGCGCATGAATCAGTGCGTCCCATTCCGATTACGTCCATTGAATGAGCAGGTTGCAGACAAAGCCTCCCCCAAGGTCTCTAAACCTTCCCTCTGCTCGCTACTGATCCGAAGAAAATGTTTTCCTACTCTTGGTATCTCTCGGAATAGCCCTATCTGGAATCGACGCTTGTTGAGATTGCTGCGAGTATTCCCGACGACCGGCCGTCCTTAACCGTTTCTTTTTCAGATAGATATCAACTGTACTGCTCGCGCTCTCTGGCAGGCCGCTTGCTAAGTAAAGGCAGTGTCCAAGGCGTTGAGGATGAGGCAATAGCGTCAGCGCTTCAGTCCTAGCCCAGAGGTTTCCGAGCAAGAGCGCCTGAGCAGATGATATGTCCATCCAAATTCGCCCAGCAAACTTGGACTCTGACGGGATTGCGCTGAAAGAAGTGCTGGGGCGAAACCTGACGACACACTCGGACTTGCCGAGATTCAACTGGCTTTACCGCGACGGTCCACATGGAGCGGCGCATGCGTGGTTCGCCATCGATGACGGGAATGGGGAAATTGTCGGCGCCGGTGCCGCGTTTCCCCGAAGGATGTATTTCGATGGAAATGAAAGGGTGGGCTTGGTATTTGGCGACTTCTGCATGGACGAAAAATATCGTAGCTTGGGGCCGTCGCTTCAATTGCAGCGCGCGTGCATGAGCGCAATCGCTAAAGGACCGTTCGAGTTCTTCTATGACTTCCCAAGTCAGGGCATGACAGCGATTTACCGCCGATTGGCAGTACAGCCGACGGAACAGCTCGTTCGATGGGTTAAACCTTTGCGGGCTGAAGAAAAACTCGAACGTGTTATCGGTTCGAAAAGATTCGCAAGTGGCCTCGCTCCGATCGCCAATTTCATTCTGGCAAGGCGCGGCTGGCGAGGAAATGAGAACGCCTGCGATCTTCAGCTTCACGAAGGGCTCTGCGGCGAGGAGTTCACAGAACTTGACGAACTACTACGGAAACGTAGGGGCTTGAGCACCGCGCGAAGGGCTGCGTTCTTGAATTGGAGGTATTTTTCAAATCCCGGCTCCCGCTATCAAATGCTGACCGCACGAAAAGCAGGCAGGCTCCTGGGTTACGCGGTATACACAACCAGCGACAAAGACTCGATCCTCGTGGACCTGAATTCGCTGGACGACCCAGCTGTCATTACAAGACTGCTGCACGGCGCTGTCGAACAACTGCGCGCGTTGGGCACTGCGGCGGTCAACTTGCATGCGGGCAATGGACACCCGTGGAGCCTGTTGTTTGAGCGCGCCGGTTTTCGGCGCCGCGAGTCCGCCCCGGTGGTTGTGCAAGCCCGAAACGGAACCGCGGTTTCCGTTGCAAACTTCCAGCGAGATTGGTTTTTGATGCATGGCGATCGAGACAGCTAACCAAGGAGCTCAGATGGCACTGACACCAAGGATCGAGATACGCATCCGGGAATTCGTGCTGAAGCAATTCCCGCTTGCCCGAAAGGCCGGGCTAAAGCCCAGCGACAAGTGGTTGGAAAACGGGCTGCTTGATTCTCTGGGCATTCTCGACCTGGTGCATTTTCTCGAAGAAGAGTTTTCGATTCAGGCGTCCGACGATGAGCTTGTGCCGGACAATTTCCAGTCGTTCTCCGCGGTGGTTGAGTTCGCGCGGAAAAAGATTTCAGTGCTCGCCCAGACAGAGGAACAGCGTTGCAAGTAGCCGTGGAATCTGCTTTGACAGATCGGGTGCAGGTCACTCAATTGGTTGAGCGTCCGGTGACCTACACTCGTTTCGCTGATCTTCCCGAAAAATACGAGGCATTTTTTGCTGAGAACGCGGGGGAGAGTTTTTTCCTTAGTCTGCCTTGGTTCCGGAACTTTTGCGCCACGGCCCTTGATCCCTACGACGAGATCCGCATCTTTGCCGCCGAGCGCGGAGACTCAAGCGGTATGCCTGTTGCCGCTTTGCTCACACGCAACCCGGGCAGACGCTTGCGGAAATTTGCTCCCAGAACGCTTCACGGCCTGACCAACTTTTACACTTCTTTCTACGCTCCGCTCGTCTCCCGCTCAAATCCATCGCCAAGTGCGCTGGAAACACTTGTACGCTCCATTTGCACGGCCAAACCGTCGTGGGATGCTGTTGACTTAAAGTGGCTCGATTCAAAAGCCCCGGTCTTCGGCGAACTTCAGCAAGCTTTTGGCGACGCCGGAATGGTTGTGCAAACCTATTTCAGCGCGGGAAATTGGTATTTGCCCACGAACGGAATGACATTTCGCGAATATTGGGAAGGCCTGCGCTCTTCCGTGCGCAATATCGCGAAAAGCAAGAACAAGAAGATCGAACGCTCCAGGCGCGCCCATCTCGAAATTATCACTAGCTCAAATCGTCTGGATTCCGCAATCGAAGCGTATGAGCGGGTCTATGCGGCAAGTTGGAAAGTACCCGAACCGTACCCCACTTTCATCCGCGGACTGATTTGCACGTGCGCCGAGCAGGGATGGCTGCGTTTAGGTATTGTCCGAGTAGACGGAGAACCCGCGGCTGCGCAACTCTGGATCGTAAATAACGGCAAGGCTGCCATTTATAAAATCGCCTACGACAAACGATTCGCCGACCTTTCCGTTGGATCCTTCCTGACGACGCATATGATGGAATACGTTTTGGATGTGGATCGCGTCCGCGAGGTGGACTACCTCACTGGCGACGACAAGTACAAGCGGGACTGGATGACCCACCGCCGGGAGCGCTGGGGCGTTCTGGCAATGAATCCGCGGACGCCTCGAGGAGCGCTGGCAATTGCTCGCCATGTGGGAGGCCGCGCCGTGAAGCGCGTGCTCCATGCGATTTCTGAACGCTTCCGCAATCCATCGGATCAACCGGTGGCCGCGACTGACGCAACGGCATCCGAGAATTAGGAAATCTCTTTCCCCATGAGAGTGAAATGGACTTTTTGATCTGGCATCTGCTGCGAGAAAGCGCTCGGCGAACGCCGGACAAAGAAGCATTGGTGCACGGCGACCAGCGTCTGAGCTACGGCGCGGTCGCGCGCAGGGTTGCAGGGTTGGCCAGCAGCCTTCGCAGGGCTGGGATGAACCGCGGCGACCGCGTCGGCATCTACCTCGAAGCATCCGTCCCGCAGGTAATCTCCATCTTCGGCATCTCGCAAGGCGAAGGCGTTTATGTGCCGATCAATTCCCTGCTCCGTCCCGAACAGGTGATGCACATCGCGCGTGATTGCAACATGAAAGCGATTATCACCACGCCCTCGAAGTTGGCCGCGCTCGCCGAGGTCCTGCCACAGATTCCATCTCTCGAGTTCTTGGTCATGACCGGTGAAGGTGACTCGAGAACTGCGAGTCTGCCGGCACATTCGTTGGATCAAATGTGCTCGGCCGAGCCGCCGAAGGCATGGTCCGAGGCATCGATCGAAAAGGACCTCGCCGCGATTCTCTACACCTCGGGTTCCACGGGAAAGCCCAAGGGGGTGATGCTCAGCCACGCCAACATCGTCGCCGGAAGCCGCATCGTTTCCACTTACCTCGAAATCACGGATAAGGAACGCATCCTCGCCGTGCTACCGTTCAGCTTCGATGCAGGGATGAACCAGCTCATAACCACATTCGAAAAGGGCGGCACTCTGGTTCTCATCAACTTCACCTTCGCCCGCGAAATCGTGCAGATGCTCCTGAAAGAGCACATCACGGGACTCGCCGGCGTGCCCACCCTATGGAGCTTGCTCGCCCAGCCGAACTCCACGTTGCAGAAACAGCCACTGCCGGATTTGCGCTACATCACGAACACGGGCGGCGTCATGCCACAAGCCATCCTTAAAGTTCTACGTCAGGCTCTGCCGGGGACCAAAATTTATTTGATGTATGGCCTCACCGAAGCCTTCCGCTCGACTTATCTGCCGCCGGAAGAATTAGATCGCAGGCCGACTTCTATGGGCAAAGCCATTCCCGACACGGAGATTCTTGTGCTGAATGATCAGGGCCAGGCCTGCAAGCCGGGTGAAATCGGCGAGCTCGTGCATCGCGGGCCGACCGTTTCGATGGGTTACTGGAATCGTCCGGAAGAGACCGCACGTGTGCTTCGCCCTAATCCACTGCTCCCTCCGGAGATGGGCGACTGCGAAAAGATTTGTTATTCGGGCGACCTTGTAAGAAGGGATGATGATGGTTTCCTTTATTTTATTGGCCGCCGCGACACCATGATCAAGTCTTCCGGCTTCCGCATCAGTCCGACGGAAGTCGAGGAGATTTTTTTCCAAACTGGAAAGCTGCGCGCAGCGGCGGTCATTGGCTTGCCTGACGAACTTCTAGGGCAGGTGATTAAGGCATTTGTGGTGCCACGGGATGGTGACGCCCTCGACACAGCAGCCCTGCTCGAAACTTGCGCGGAGAAAATGCCACGCTACATGATACCGAAGTTTATCGAGGTGCTCACCGAGTTGCCGAAAACGAGCAGCGGAAAAGTGGACTATCCTGCCCTTCGACGTAGGGAAGGTCTATGATGAACAATCTAGCTCTAGCGCTGGCGCAAAAGTACTTCCGAGTGGCGAATGGCGAGCTCGTTGTCGGCGAAGTCCCTGTCAAAATGCTGGCATCAGAGTATGGTACGCCCGCCTTCATCTATGACTCGGGCGTCATCGACCACAAACTTGCAGTACTGCGTCACTCCCTGCCTTCGCGCTTCTCCGTCTGCTTCTCCGTGAAGGCGAATCCGAATCAAACCGTTCTGCGTCACTTCATATCACGTGACTGTGGGTTGGAAATCGCCTCCGCGGGCGAGTTCCGTCATGCGCTCCTGGCAGGGTGCGACCCGCAACGGATACTTTTTGCTGGTCCCGGCAAAACTGAAGCTGAACTTGAGTTTGTGCTCGCAAACGGCATTGGCGAGATCCACTTGGAGTCCCCGCTTGAGGTGCGTCGCGTCGCGGCAATCGCTCGGTGCTTGGGAACCCGAGCAAATGTCGCAGTTCGCGTCAATCCCGCCGGCGAAGGCGAAGGTGGCGCTATGCGGATGGGCGGCCGGGCTGCCCCGTTTGGGGTCGACGAAGAGAATTTGGACGAAATCCTCGATGTGTTATTCGCGGATTCGGCGCTCACCTTCCGCGGCATTCATCTCTTTGCCGGCACTCAGATTCTGGAAGTGGCAACGTTGGCCGAACAGTACCGCCACGGAATCGAAATAGCCCGGCGGGTGGCAAAGCGTCTCGGTCACCCGCTTCACACATTGGATTTCGGCGGAGGCCTGGGCATCCCGTACTTTGCCCACGAAAAGGAGCTCGACCTGGAGCAGCTCCACACTGCCCTGGCCGTTCTCTTCGCTGGAATTGAATCCGATCCAGCCTTTGCCGGGACGCAATTCATCGTCGAGCCCGGTCGTTTCCTCATTGGCGAGGCGGGCATTTATCTCGCGCGGGTCAATGACATCAAGGTTTCGCGCGGAAGGAAATTTTTGATCCTCGATGGAGGAATGAATCACCACCTCGCTGCGTCCGGAAATCTCGGCCAAACCATCAAGCGCAACTACCCGGTCGCTCTGCTCAACAAACTCAATGCGCCCGCGGAAGAAACGGTCGAAGTCGTCGGCCCGCTCTGTACGCCCCTGGATACTCTGGCGCGCAATGTAATACTTCCCCGCGCGGAAATCGGCGACTTGTTCGGGATCTTTCAATCCGGCGCGTATGGACGAACCGCAAGTCCGCTGAACTTTCTCAGCCATCCCGCGCCGCCGGAAGTTTGGGTAGCTGCGGGACACCACGAATTAATCTGCCCGCGCGGCGGGAGCGGAGACGTCTCGCACGATGCGCTGACAGCTCGGGTGGCGCACGTTTCTTGGGGAAAAAATTAGTTCGCTTTGGGAAGGATTCTTTTGAGCGCGATCGCGATCCAGGAGTTCACGAGCTTCGAGGGGCTGAATAATCTCCGCCCCGAATGGAACCAGCTTGTTCACAGCGAAGGCTACGGCCCGGCCCAAAGCTTTGAGTGGCTTTCCACGCTGTGGGAAGTCAATCGTACTAACCGTGAGCTCCTGGTGCTCGTCGCACGCGACGATGAGGGTCTCGCGGGCATCGTTCCCCTGGTCCAGGAAAAAGAACAAAGGAAAGGCGTCATCGCGCGTATCCTGAAGATGCTCAGTGGATTTCACGCCTTACATGGCACTCCTTTCCTTTTGGGCCGGCGCAAAAGCGCAACTTTACCGGCAATGTTTGATTACCTTCGTCGGCGGAACGGAAGCTGGACGCTCTGGTTCAGCGCTTATCAAATCGGAGACCCTCAGGAGGAATTGTTTTTCTCGATCCTCGAGGAGCGGGGCTACCGCTTTTCTACCGCGCCGGGGATACGCTCGCCATACCAGCGCTTGGAAGAAACTTGGAACGAAAAACTGAAGACGTTGCAGCCTCGCTTCCGAACAGCGTTGCGCTCACGCGAAAAGCGCCTGCGTGAAAAGGGCAAAGTCGAGCTGCATTTCCTTGACGGTCCCGGGCAATGGCAAGCAGGCCTTGATGCAATTTGCGAGATCGAAAAAGATAGTTGGAAGAACCACGCTGGCACCGCGATCACGAGCCAGGATTTTCAGTGGCAATTCTACAGCCGCTACGCTCCGGTCGCGGCGGAAGCAGGCATCCTCCGGCTCCCAATTCTTTATCTCGAAGGTGAGCCCATTGCCTACGATTACGCCTTGCTTGAAAATGGCGTCTACTACCTCCTGAAGACAAGCTACAAGAATATGTGGCATGATTGGTATCCCGGCTTCGTCCTCCGCAAGCTCCTCGTCGAGTGGATGTACAGTCTCGGCGGTCGCGAAATCGATTATCTCGGCAAAGATGAAGACTGGAAGATGAAGTGGACAAGCTCCGTGCGTGAACACAGGGATTGCTATGTCTACGGTCGAAGCTTAGCGGCCCGCTATCTGAGCGGCCTGCAAAAGGTCGGCTCGCTATTCAAACGAAAGGCTTGAAGCCCATCGCCAGCGCCTCGCAGATCGGAGTCCACGCCCGAAGGGAAGCGTCGAAGCTTCCCGCAGGGGAGCTATTGGCCCCGCGATCATTTGTGACTCCCGAGGAGCAAGGTTTGGATGCGCATCGCGTTCTGCTCATTTCCTATCACTTCCCTCCTTGCGGTTTCAGCAGCGGACTCCAGCGCACACTCTGCTTCTCCCGCGACCTTCGCGAGCACAACTGGTCACCGCTCGTGCTAACCGTGCATCCTCGCGCTTATGCCTTCACAAAGACGGATCAGCTCGCCCAGATTCCCCCCGACGTTCCAGTGCGCGCCGCCTTCGCGCTCGATACTACGCGCCACCTCGGTATTCGCGGACGCTACGCCGGATGGATGGCCCTTCCCGACAATTGGGTCAGTTGGCTGCCCGGAGCCGTCGCCACGGGGATTCAGATGGTGCGCAAATATCGCCCGAGGGTCCTGTGGTCCACTTACCCGATCGCGACCGCGCATCTGGTCGGCCTCTACCTCCGCCGAATCATGGGAGTCCCCTGGGTGGCCGACTTCCGCGATCCCATGACCGAGGAAGATCCACTCACAGGCCAGCGTTTCCCGGGGGACAGACGCCTTTGGAAGGTGAGGCGCTGGATCGAGAAGCAAACCATTGAGCACTGCACGCGGGCTGTGTTCGTCACGCCCGGCTCGCTGGAAATCCACCGCAGCCGCTATCCCGACTTTGCCACCAGCATGACTGTCATCGGCAATGGTTACGACGAAGAGAATTTCGCAGCAGCGGAGCGCGTTGCGAAACCTGCGCGAACGGGGCGCGGCCAGTTGCTCCTGCTCCACAGCGGCGTGCTTTATCCAGGCCCGGATCGCGATCCCACTGCGTTCTTCTCTGCGCTCGCGTCGCTTCGCACGCAGGGCAAAATCTCCGGCGAAAAGCTTCAGGTGCGCTTGCGCGCGACCGGTTACGACGAGTACTACCGGCAGCGAATCCGTGAATACGGCGTCGAAGACATCGTCTCTCTCGATCCCGCGGCGCCTTACCAGGAAGCTCTGGCAGAAATGGTCACTGCCGATGGGCTGCTCGTCTTTCAGGGCAGAACTTCGAATCCCGCCGTTCCGGCGAAGCTGTATGAATACCTGCGCGCGAGGCGGCCCATCTTTGCCCTCGTTGACTCGGAGGGCGATACCGCCAGTGTCTTGCGCAGGGCGAGAGTCGGGACGCAAGTCCCTCTCGACAACGCGGAAACAATCGAGAAAGGCCTGGTCCAGTTTCTTGCGGAAGTTCGGCAGGGGACATCACCACTGCCAGCCCGCGATGTAATCGAAGAGCATTCCCGGAAATCCAAAGCCAAGCAGCTAGCCTGCCTGTTTGATGAAATCGTCCGGGACAGGTCGCGATGAGGTCGGCCGCCGCGGCGCGCCGGCAGGAGCCTTAGGCAGATGTGCGGCATCTACGGAGTGATGGACTTCACTGGGAACGCCCCGCGATGCGGGCCGCTGCTCACCCGCATGGGCCAGGTGGTCGAACATCGTGGCCCCAACGATCACGGCCACTACGAGGGCCGCGGCGTCGGTCTGGGCATGCGCCGACTCAGCATCATCGATGTCGCCGGCGGCCACCAGCCGATCACCAACGAAGACGAAACGCTCTGGCTGGTCCTAAACGGTGAAATCTACAATTTCCGGTCGCTTCGCGAGGAACTCACAAAGAAAGGCCACACGTTTCGCACCCGTACTGACACGGAAGTCATCGTGCACCTTTACGAAGAGGAGGGCGCGAACTTCTTCAAGCGCCTCCGCGGAATGTTCGGCCTCGCGCTGTGGGACGCCAAACGCGAGCGGCTGATTCTCGGGCGCGATCGCATCGGAGAAAAACCACTCTACGTCCGTCGCGAACCGGGTCGGCTTCTGTTCGCCTCAGAGCTGAAATCCATTTTGCAAGCGGACAACGTCCCGCGGCGGCTGAACCTCGCCGCGCTCGAGGAGTATCTGGCCCTCGGATACGTTCCGGCACCGTTGACTATGCTGGAAGGGATCGAGAAAGTCCTGCCCGGTCACTATCTCATTGCCAATAGCGGGCGCGTTGAGGACCACGAATACTGGGATGTGCCCTTCGACCGCGCGGAAAAGCGCTCTGAAGCGGAATGGATCGAGCTTGTCCGCGAAAAGCTCCTTGAGACGGTTCAACTGCAGCTCGTGAGCGACGTCCCCCTCGGCGCGTTTCTCAGTGGCGGAATTGATTCGAGCACAATCGTTGCCGCGATGGCGCGTCTCACCGATCGCCCCGTGAAAACCTACTCGATTGGCTATGAAGGCGAACTCAGCTACTACAACGAACTGCCCTTTGCCAGCATTGTCGCAAGGGCCTTTGGCACCGACCACCACGAAATCATCGTCCGGCCGGAAGTCAGTGATCTGTTGCCGAAGCTAGTCTGGCACCTCGATGAACCCATTGCTGATTCCGCTTGCCTCACGACCTATCTCGTCTCCAAATTGGCGCGCGAAAGCGTCACCGTGATTCTCTCCGGTGTTGGCGGCGACGAACTTTTCGGCGGGTATCGGCGCTATCTCGGCGACAGCGTCCGCCGCTGGTACGGTTTTCTCCCTGACCTCGTGCGCCGGGGCCTCCTACCTGCAATCTTCAAGCGGATCCCGCAGGACCGGGCTACCTTATGGAAAGACTACGCTCGTTACGCGGCGGCTTTCGTGAAAACAGCGGAACAGGAGCCTGCATCACGTTACATGAGCTACGTCACTTTGTTCTCGCGCGATTCGCAGCGCGAACTTCTTCGTGCTCATGACAACGCGTACAGTAACGACGCAGCGGCGCAGGCTCTCCTGCGCGCTTTCGCACGCTGCACCGATTCCGACGGCCTGCATCGCATCATTTACGCCGACCTGAAAACTTCGCTCCCAGACGATTTGCTCGCGTTGACAGACAGGATGAGTATGGCCGCATCCGTCGAATGTCGCGCGCCGCTCGTGGATTATGAGTTGGTGGAGCTTGCCAGCCGCATCCCTTCAAATCTGAAGGTCCGCGGTATGACGCTGAAGTATCTGCTAAAGAAAGCCGTAGCGCCGTGGCTCCCGCGGGAAGTCATCAAGCGCAAAAAGCGCGGTTTCGGCGCTCCCGTCGGCGCGTGGCTCCGGCGCGAACTCCAGCCCCTCGTTCGCGAACTATTGTCCGAAGAACACGTGCGTCGCCGTGGGCTCTTTCACTGGCCCGCTGTGAAAAACATCTTGCGCGGGCATGAAGATCAACGGAGCGACTACAGCGACCACATCTTTGCGCTCATCACTTTCGAAATCTGGTGCCGTATCTACCTTGACGGGCAGGATTGGAAATCCACGCCGGCCCTTGTAACCGAAGACGCAGTGGTGCGCTAGTTTTTTTCCTCGCAGGCAGCGGCTTGTCCCCCGCTCCCAAACACCAGCGCCGCCGTTAGGATCAGAAACGGTACTGCGGGGATATGATACCGGTCTTGGCTCTCGAATATCGAGTGAATACCGATGAGATACAGAAAGGGAAGAAGCAGGCAGATGAGCCCTGGCATCTGAAGAATGGCTCGCCGCTGCTGGACGACTGCAAAAAGCATAAGCACCCAAAGGATTAGCCACCACAAAAAGGACAAAACCTTCCCCGCCAGATCCAGGGCCTTCCACTGGGGATACGGCCGCTCGATGCTCCAATAGATTCCTGTCTCATCTGAGCCCAAAAAGATGTATTGTTTCCGGATCGCGAGCTTGAGGAATCCAAGTGGGTGCGCCGCGATCCATTCTTTTCCCCATGCAAAGCCGGTCTTGTTCCACTGAACCTCATCGCCGAGGTAAGGAGAGAGATCGAGCTCACCCTTTGCCGCCCAGGTGCCCGTCGCCAGAGGATTATTAGCACGGTAGAAAACGTCTCCTCCGTTCGTCGAAACGGGAATGAAAGCCCCTAAGATCAGGTGATTTCGCATCGTCCACGGGGAAACTGTCACGAATAGTAGACTGGTCGCGATGATTGAATTTCTCCATCGCGTATTCCCCGAGCCGTGAATCAAGGCGGCCACAACCCACAGCACAGGTAGGGCGAGAGCGGTGGGGCGCGTGAGTGTTGCCAAACCTGCCGCAACGCCGCCGAGTGCGCTCAAACCCCATGTCGATTGCTCCGGCAGAAAAACAATGTAGCAAGCCAGTAAAAACAACAAAGCAAACAGCGGCTCAGAAGCCGCCAGCCCCGTCATCCCGATATTCGACGGCCAAATCGCGAACAGACCCGTCGCAAGGATCGCGACCCTCCCCCCCGCCAGTCGCTTGCCAATCACGGCAATCAAAAGGGCGGTGAAAACGTACAGCACACAGTTCAAGACCGCAGGCATCCAAGAACGATCCCCGAACACTCTCATTCCCGCGGCAAGCAGAAAAGGCAGACCGGGGGGCGTGAAAGCCCGAAAGTGGTGGCCCATCAGGAATTCGGCGTATGTGTGTGTTGCGAGGAGATTTCGTGCCGCCTGGAGATACCGTACATAGTCCGAGGTTTGCACCGGTGGCACAAACGCCAGCCACAGGATGCGCAGGATCAGTCCGCTCATAATCGTCGTCAAGACTGCCCACACCGGCGTAGACGAAACCATCTGGCCCGTCCCAGTCCGCGGATGAATACGGAACGTAGCAATCGCAACCGCCGTGCAAATGAGTGTGCCTCCGAAAGCCGCCAGCGGAATCGAAACGTGCTGGCTGGATGCATTGAGGATGAAAACAAGTGCAGCAATTCCTTCCGCGAGGAAAGCGGCCAGCACAGCGAAACGTAACAATCTCGCGATAATCCCTCGAATGTCTCGGGTCAAAGGAGCCTTTCACTCTCTCAAATGTATTGTGAGGACCAGGCAAGTTAACAGCGCGGTTTCCACTCTGTCAACCGGAGCAGGGCCCGTGCCTCAGCAAATTCCAGTAGAACAATCTGCTTCCCGACGGCAGCGCCCGCCCTCGCTAGCTGCTAGAATAGTTTCACTAGGCAATGGAGGCGTGTGTGGTCCGATGGCGGATTTCATGGCTTGCCAGCAGCTGCGGGGCTATTGCGCTCTCGCTGAATCGTGCCCACCGCCTGCCACGCCTTGGATTATTCGCACTTGTAGATCTGCGCGTGGAGCGGCTGCAGGATGGAAACATAAGGTCCAAGATGCTCGGAGAGTTCACTTGATCCACCGAAAATGGTATTTCCTCTCGATCTTGGCCATCGCGCTTGGTTTCCAGTTCATCTCTGCGGCTTACTATTTCCGCGAACAGGCTGAGCTGGGAAACTACCTCGACCGCGTCGCGAATCCCTCCTCGCCGCCGAGCGAGCTCACAAAAGATGTCGTGCTCTCGCTCAAAGGTAAACCGGATGAGAACGACTCTTACTTCCTCTTGCCGCTGTTCCGTCCCTTGCGGCCTGCGCCCTGGCAAGTCATCGAGAAGGGAGGCGATTGCGCCGATCGCTCTCGTGCGGTGATCGCTTTACTCCGCCTGCGTGGCATTCACGCTTCCAAATGGGCACTCTATGACGCCCATGGCGAATCCGTTCACGCCGTCCTTGAGGCGGACGTCGAATCCGGCAAGATGGTCGTGGATCCCCTCTTCGGCCTCTGGTTCCCCAGACCCCAGGGCGGTTATTACGATATAGGAGCACTTAGGCAGAACTCGAAGATTATTGCTCAACGAATCGCCGAATTGCGCGCGCAGGGCGTCCAGCCGGGGACGGATCGCTTGGATTTCTATCCCCTCAACCGATACGTGTACACCCACGCCCGCACGATCAATTGGGACAAGAATGTCATTCTCAGATTCCTCTACGCGCTCCTCCACCGGATCCTAGGCGAAAGAGCCGACTCTCTCGCCCGACCTGCATTTGCCGAAGAGCCGCCTCTCATGGTTATCTACGGATCGGCAACCCTTGAAGTTGCGGTCCTTTTTGCATGGCTTCTTGTGGAGAGGAGGGTGGGCAAGTCCGCGACGCGGGCAGTCTCTAAATAGGGGATTCTCAGCAAGTGCCGGGAAGCTCAGTGCCCATCGCACAAGAGAACCATGATTCAGATCTTATTCACAATCGACTCGGAATGCTCCATGGGCGGGGCTTGGGAAAACCCGCACTACAAGCCCGTTGACCCCGAGCGTGCTGTCCTTGGAAGGATCGGCGCGGAATACTGCGGCATTCCGCGGATTATGGACATCCTCGAAGAGAACAGCCTCCGCGGTACCTTTTTCATCGAAGTCTTCGCGGCCTTAAATGGTTTTCAGACGGCACTCTCCGAAGCTTATTCACAAATCGTAAATCGCGGCCATGATGCCCAACTTCATCTTCATCCCATTCATTACTATTACCACCTGAGAAATGAGGGTCGGCTGGACCCGGGGAAAATACCCGTCGACAAGGACATGATCGGCGCTCATCCTCTGGAAAAACAGGTGGAAATGCTGGAACAAGGTATCTCATTGTTCCAGCAAATGATCGGCAAGACACCTGGGGCATTTCGGGCCGGCAATTTTGGCGCCTCCGGGAGCACCCTCGACGCCCTCGACAAAGTCGGCATCCGCTTCGATAGCAGTTTCAACGCCGCCTACCTGGATTCCGCATGCAAGCTGGACTCGCGCGGTGCTGTCAACCGCCCCTGGCAGCAGGGCCGCATTTGGGAGATCCCAGTGACGACCTTTCAGACGGGTAGCTGGGGATTGGGCGGCTTGAAGCAGCTCAACGTCAACGCCGTCAGCCTATGGGAGATGAAGAGCGTCCTCGAGCAGGCCGAGCGTATAGGATTGCGCACCATCACCTTTATCGCGCACTCCTTCAGCCTCTTCAAAGTCGCTGATCTTCAGTTTCGCAAACTGAAACCGGATCGCCTCGTTTTGCGCAGACTTCATGGGCTATGCCGCTTCCTCAGGGAGAACGCGGAGCGTTTCAGTGTTGTGACTTTTTCGGACATCGATCCTTCATCGTTCCCCGGCGATGAAAAGGGCGTCCCAGAAATGGGGACTCTTGTCCCTGTCGTGCGGAAAGCCGTCCAAGCCGTTAATCGTCTAAACTGGCTGTGACCTCCCGCGCTAGCTCGGGGCGTTCAATTCTTGGGCGCGGCAATCGGGTTCGTCGAGATGATCAGTTCGTCAAACCACATATACGCCGTCGGATTAATTTTCGTCCCATCAGCCCCGCTCATGTACGGCTGGAGCAGCATCGTCATCAATGCGTCGTCGGGCGATGGCTCTCTATTGAATGCGAAGTTCTGAAGATCAATGAATCTTTTCAATGGCTTCCCTTGCGGCGCGATGTAGGCAGTAAAGTGGGTGTTCGGTTTCCCGAAATCGCCTATCTCCACGACCCAGTATTCCGTGATCCAAATATTCGCCGGGTATGTGAAGCATGAAGAGTCTCCCGCATAAGATTCTTCATGCCGGTATCGGCAATTGTAATCACCTTGCTCGATCAACATCGGCGGAACCCCATCATGAGAAAAGAGTGACGGAGTGCCACAGGACGTGTAGGCGGTCGCTACATTTGTTTGATACGTGTTCTCCTGCACGAATTGTGCGCCGGTGCAGCTTGGGCCCGGAATCGGCCCGTACACGATGAACACCTTCCAACCTTCATTGCTCACCGTGTTCCATCTGAATTTCAACAGGTTGGAGTCGAGCCGCATCCGGAACTGCAAATACAAAGTCGAATGTGAGCCAAAGCTCTTCAGCTTTGGATACGTGCCGAAATTCGCTCTCCAGTATCCCGTCGAGTTTGCCGTGACGTGCGGCCGAATGACGAACATGAGCGAGCCCGCCCCTGACGTCTTGTTCGACGGGTCCATAAGCCCCTGATAGCTGCCGTCAGCGGCCGGATACAATCCGTCGGCGTAGCCGCCTCCACCGTGCGCCGGGATGAAGTCCAAAGGGTCGTCCCATCCCACGCACTTGATCACGCCCGGCGCGTGACACCGCGCGCGAAAATCCTCATCTGCATCCTTCACTGATTGGGCCGAAGTCGGGGCCACACCATTTGGCGCATCAGGCAGCCCTTGTTGACTTTGACGTGCGCTGATCTCGGTCCGTCCCCTCACAACCTGGACCAGGGAAGTGAATTCTGGATGACGCCATCCCGCAGATGCCCCAAGAATCAGGGCCAAACCGGCCCCGATCACACCGACAATCAGACCCACTCGTCCGAACAGTGATCGAAGCATCGAAACCCACACGTAACAGCCTGATTCCACAAGACTTTATTCTGGCATAGGCCCGTTCATCGCGCAATCGGCGTGGCATTCAGGGCATTAGACGATTTATAGGTGGGCTTGGCCGACGGTCAGTCAGAGCCTTGATTCTTGCGGGTGCCCTGCGAACGGTTACCAGCCAGTCCGCAGAGGTAAACGAATTGAACGCACCCGTCAGTTCTTTGCGAATCGCCCATGCAAAGACTCAGGTGATGATTCCTTGGTTCTGAAGAGCACTGACGAAAATCGCAGCTCGAAAAGTCTCGAACAAGTTGCCCTCGACGTATGGCTTAGCGAAGCAATGTGCCGGTCTTACAGAGCTGCTGGGCCAGAAATGCTGTCGAAGCCGTGTTACACACATTAAACATACTACTATTTAAGTATACGCCGCAGCGTCTGCAACGGACACCCTTGCTTCCCTCTTCGGTGTTCGCGGCCTATTCTCCGTTGAATAACCTCAATTTCTGACGCTGATTACCTGGCACGTTTCTGGCTGTGGCGGTGGCAGATTTGAATGCCGCGCAGGCTTCGGAATAGTCTCCGACTCCCCCGGTGCCTTGGCGATTGTCAGTGCCCCAGCTGGTG
>Ga0210405_10000429_pt1 | contig 56792 bp, 46 predicted proteins | sample IncBWH11MmetaG_FD_155492 | JGI IMG/M metagenome (GOLD analysis project Ga0210405, IMG submission 155492) | Forest soil microbial communities from Barre Woods Harvard Forest LTER site, Petersham, Massachusetts, United States - Inc-BW-H-11-M | ecosystem: Environmental > Terrestrial > Soil >...
CTTTGGGACGATCTCGATTCCAGCGAAAACATCCTGCAAAAGATCATATATACTGCGTCGAAGTCGAATATCGCAAAGGTCTGGATCGGCGGTCGTGAGGTATCGCGATCGTCGGGCCTGCACTAACTTTCCTGACACGCCCATCGGCGTGCTCTTACTACTGGCGCGCGCTCGTGTTCGGAGACCAAATGACGAGAAACTGCATTCAATTCCGCAGGAAAGACCGAACCATCCGGCTCGATCGGTTTTCGCCGCAATCGACGGTACTCGACTGGTTGCGGCTGGAGGAGCGCTCGACCGGAACCAAGGAAGGCTGCGCCGAAGGCGATTGCGGTGCGTGCACGGTGGTGATCGCAAGGGAGCATGACGGGCGCCTGCTTTATGAACCGGTGAACGCCTGCATCGCGACGCTCGGCCAGTTGGACGGCGGCGAACTCATCACGGTCGAGGATCTCGCGCACGAGGGAAAATTGCATCCGGTGCAGACCGCGATGGCGGCCGGTCACGGGTCGCAATGCGGCTTTTGCACGCCCGGGATCGTCATGAGCCTGTTCGCGCATTTCCACAGCGAAGGCGAGAGAACCGATCGGGCAACAATCAACGATGCGTTGGCGGGCAATCTCTGCCGCTGTACCGGCTACCGGTCCATTGTCGACGCCGCCCGGCAAGCCTGCGCCGGCCCGGTGACCGATCGCTTCGCCGCGAGGGAGGCCGACACCATCGCCGCGCTGCGCCAGTTGCGGGACGGTGTCGATGTGTTCGTCGGCGACGACGCGCGCTTTTTTGCAATGCCCGCAAGCGAGGCGTCGCTCGCGTCGCTTCATCAGCGTCATCCCGATGCCAGGATTGTCGCCGGTGCAACTGATGTCGGATTGTGGATCACCAAGAAGCTCGCGACCCTCGACAAGATCATTCATGTCGGCCGCGCCGGTCTCGACAAGATCGAGGAAACCGCCGACGCATTGCACATTGGTGCTTCGGCCACGCTGGCAAGCGCGACACCGCCCCTCGCATCGATCGATCCGGACATTGGGGAAATCCTGCGGCGGTTTGGTTCGGTTCAGGTGCGTGCCGCAGGCACAGTTGGCGGAAGCATCGCCAATGCTTCGCCGATCGGCGATCTGGCGCCGCTTTTCATCGCGCTCCGCGGCAGCGTCGAATTGCGCAAGGGCGAACGGATACGCGCGCTGCCGCTCGAGCAATTTTTCATCAGCTACGGCAAGCAGGATCGCGAGCCCGGCGAATTCATCCGGCGTTTGATCGTTCCCAGGCTGCCCCCCGCAACGTTCTTCAGGGCCTTCAAGATCAGCAAACGGTTCGACGAGGACATCACCGCCGTGCTCGGTGCGTTCCGGATCGGTGTCGAGGGGGACAGGATTTCTTCGGCGCGCATCGCATTCGGAGGCATGGCGGGGACGCCGAAACGGGCAACTGCGGTCGAGCGTCAGCTGGCTGGCGCGGCGCTGCGCGATGTCGGCACATGGAGGCTTGCGGCTGAACGCGTCGCTGATGATTTTACGCCGCTGACCGACGTGCGCGCGAGTGCGGAATACCGCCTCGGTGTGGCGCGGAATATCGTGATCAAAGCGCTGGCCGAGATCGCGGGCGGTTCGAGCCTGGCGACACGCGTCCTCGAACGGCGGGAGACGGCTCATGTCGCAGATTGAAGCGCCTAATCCGTCCTTGCGTCATGTGCGTCAGGCGATGCCGCACGACAGCGCATTCAAGCACGTGCAGGGGGCCGCGGACTACATCGACGATATCCGAGAACCGGAAGGCACGCTGCACGTGGCGATCGGTGGCTCGCCGGTGGCCCGCGGCCGCATCGTTCGACTTGATCTCGGCAAGGTGCGGGCATTCCCCGGGGTGCAAGCGGTCATTACCGCCAACGACGTTCCCGGCAGGAACGATGTTTCACCAACGCACGCCGACGAACCTGTGTTTGCCACCGAGCGCGTTTTGTTTCACGGTCAGCCGATGTTCGCCGTGATCGCGACCACGCGCGATATTGCCCGACGCGCGGCGACGCTTGCCCTTATCGAGATCGACCGCGATCAGCCCAATGTCACGGTCGAACAGGGGCTCCATTCCGGGGAGACCGTGCTGCCCGATTACGCCTTCGTCGGCGGAAACGCCGACGCGGTCATCGCCAGGGCGCCGCACCGCTTGAAAGGTGTTTTGCATATCGGCGGTCAGGAGCACTTTTATCTCGAGGGCCAGATCGCGCTTGCGGTGCCAGGCGAGGACCATGACATGCTGGTCTATTCCTCGACCCAGCATCCCTCCGAAGTCCAGCATGTGGTGGCGCGGGTACTCGGCGTGGCCGACTCCTATGTGACCTGCCAGGTGCGGCGTATGGGCGGCGGCTTTGGCGGCAAGGAAACCCAGGCGACGCAATGGGCTGTCATCGCCGCGCTTGCGGCATATGCCACGGGCCGGCCGTGCAAACTTCGCCTCGATCGCGACGACGACATGGTGATGACGGGCAAGCGGCATGATTTTCGGGTCGACTGGTCGGTCGGCTTCGACGCCCGCGGCGTTATGGATGGCGTCAATCTTGAGCTCGCCGCCCGCTGCGGATGTTCCGCGGACCTCAGCGGCGGCGTCGTGGACCGCGCGATGTTTCACGCCGACAACGCCTATTTTTTGCCGGCCTACCATATTCACTCAAGGCGCGTGAAAACCAATACCGTCTCCAACACGGCGTTCCGAGGCTTCGGTGGACCGCAGGGTGTGCTCGCAATCGAGCGCGTCATCGATGCCATCGCCCGGCACCTTGATCTTGATCCCCTTGATGTGCGCAAGGCCAATTTATATCGCAGCGGATGCGATGTCACACCTTACGGCCAGACCGTGGAAGACCATGACGTGATCCATCGGCTGATCGAGGAGCTGGAACGGACGTCGGATTACCGAAGCCGCAGGAAAAGCATCAAGCAATTCAACGCTTCGTCACCTATTCTCAAGCGCGGGATCGCCCTGACGCCGGTCAAATTCGGCATTTCCTTCACGCTCACACCCCTCAATCAGGCCGGCGCGCTGGTTCATGTCTACCAGGACGGCTCGGTTCATCTCAATCATGGCGGCACCGAAATGGGCCAAGGCCTGTTTCAAAAGGTGGCGCAGATCGCTGCCGAGGAATTCGGCATCGGTCTGGAGCGCGTGCGCATCACCGCGACGTCGACCGACAAGGTTCCGAACACCTCGCCCACGGCGGCTTCCGCCGGAACCGATTTGAACGGAATGGCCGTGCAGATCGCCTGCCGCGAGATCAAGGCGCGGCTGACGCAATTCGCCGCGACCAGCTGGAACGTGTCCGAGGAGATGGTGGAATTTCGCGACGACCAGGTATTTATCGGCAACGAGAGCGTCTCGTTCGGCGAGCTCGCCAGGCGCGCCTATGGCGCGCGCATCCATCTCTCCTCGGCGGGCTTCTACAAGACCCCGAAATTGCATTGGAACCGCGCCAAAGGGAAAGGAAGGCCCTTCCTGTATTATGCGCACGGCGCCGCCTGCAGCGAGGTCATCATCGATGTCACCACCGGCGAAATGAAGGTCGAGCGCGTGGACATCTTGCACGATGTCGGCCGTTCGCTGAATCCGGCGATCGACATCGGTCAGATCGAGGGCGGCTTTGTGCAGGGCATGGGCTGGCTGACCACCGAAGAGCTCGTCTATGACGCCGACGGCCGTCTGCTCACGCATGCGCCTTCGACCTACAAAATTCCCGTTTCTTCCGACGTGCCGGATGATTTTCGCGTCGCGCTGTTCGACAACGAAAACCATGAGCCGACCATCTACCGCTCCAAGGCCGTCGGCGAGCCGCCCTTGATGCTGGCGACATCGGTATTTGCCGCGATCGCGGACGCGATTCATTCGATCCACCCGGGCCAACCTGTTATGCTGGATGCGCCGGCGACGCCGGAATCGATCCTCAAGGCGGTCGGAACTTTCGACGCGGCGGCGGCACTGGCAAACGGCCATGGCATCCCCGGTGCATGATCCGGAAAAGTGGGAACCGGTTTTCCCTCGCGACAAATGCGGAGCGTTTGCGCGGAGATCATGCTTAAACAAAGAGATGAGATCGTGATGCGATTGAACTTGATCACATCACGACCGAACAGGCCGACTTGAATGCAATTGGTATGGCGACGAATTCAGGAAGCGCTTGAGAAGCATCGTCGCGCTGCCTTGGTCAGTATCATCAAGGTGGAAGGCTCGGCGCCCCGCGAGGTCGGTGCGCGGATGGTGGTTGTGCAGGACGCCGGCTTTTTCGGTACCATCGGCGGTGGCCGTCTCGAATACGAGGTGCTTGCCGTGGCAGAGGCCGCGCTGTCGACGGAAACCCCTGCGGCGTCAGTGCGCGTGTGGCCGCTCGGTCCGAATCTCGGCCAATGCTGCGGCGGATCGGTGACGACCCTGATCGAGACTTTCGATGCCGGTGACCTCGATGGCATTCGCAAGCTCGCGGCGGCGGAGGCGGCCGGGCCTTTTGTCACCGTCAGCCGCATGACGGAGCAAGGTCGCATCGCGCGGGAAATCCGGAACAAGGACGTCGATGATGCTGAGGCCGGCGGGGGTTCGACCAAACAGAGGTTCGTGGAACGGTTCAGCGAGGCACGCAAGACGGTGCTGCTGTTTGGCGCCGGCCATGTCGGCCGCGCGGTCGCGCTGGCGCTGTCGCAGCTTCCGTTTTCGGTGCGCTGGATCGATAGCCGCGCCGATCAATTCCCGGATTTTGTGCCAGCCAACGTGATCACGGTGCGGACCGACGCGCCCGAGCGCGAGATCGATGCCGCGCCTCGCGGCGCCTTCGCGCTGATCATGACCCATTCGCACCCACTCGATTATTCGATCGCGGCGGCGGCGCTGCGCCGCCCGGATTTGGGCTTTGTCGGCTTGATAGGATCGGCAACCAAGCGGGCGCGATTCGCCAGCCAGGCGCAAAAGCTCGGAATCCCCGAGCAACAGATTGCGCGGCTGGTCTGCCCGATCGGGCTGCCTGACATCCGGGACAAGGAACCCAGCATCATCGCGGCTGGCGTAGCAGCCCAGCTCCTGATCGAGCGCGAGCGCGCGACGCAGAAGCCATCATGACGATGCAAGGAAAAAACAGCGCGGCGCCGGCGCATATCGAGACCGATGTGCTGGTGATCGGCGCCGGCGGCGCCGGCATGTACGCCGCGCTCGAAGCCGCGCGGGCGGGCGCCGCCGTGGTGCTGGCCGACCGCAGCCTGATCGGGCGTGGCGGCGCCACGGTGATGGCACAGATGACGGTCGCAGCTGCCCTTTCCGAAGAGACGCCGGATCACTGGGAGCATCATCTCGCCGATACGCTCGCGTCCGGCCGCGGTCTGTGCGACGAACGGTTGGCCGCGTTGTTGTGCGAGGACGGGCCGCATCGGCTGCGCGAGATGGAGGGCTGGAAGGTCGGCTGGGCCCGCGAGGACGGTCACATCAAGCAGGCGCAGGCGCCGGGCCACGACCGGCCGCGCTGCGCCTATATCGATTTTCTCTCCACCGGCCCCGCGGTGTCGCGCACCTTGCGCGCCCAGCTCATCAATGCAAGCGGCATCCGCCGTATCGGCGAACTCATGATCGTCGATATCGCCGTGCGTGACGGTGAGGCTTGCGGCGCCACCGCGCTGCATCTGCCGACCGGCGAGGCCATCACGCTCGCGGCCAAGGCCGTGGTGATTGCGACAGGCGGGCTGACCGGGCTTTACCGGCGCAACAGCGCCTCCGCCAACATGGGCGGCGACGGCTATGCGCTGGCGTTGCGTGCCGGCGCCGAACTGATCGACATGGAATTAGTGCAGTTCTTTCCCATTGGCCACCTCGCCCCAAGGCTGGTCGGGATGGACCCGATCATGTGGGATCCGTTCCGCTACAAGCTCGGCGGCAAATTGCTCAATGCCGAGATGCGCGAATTCGAGCAGGACTATGCGACGCAGGACACCCGCAGCGACGGCCGTTACGTCCTGACGCGTGACCTTGCGACCTATGCCATCACCCGGGAAGTCGAGGCCGGCCGAGGCAGCCCCGCCGGCGGCGCTTATCTCAGTTTCCAGCATGTGCCCGAGGCCGAGATTCGCAACGCCTTCGGCCCCGTCGTGGATCGGCTCGCCGCCAACGGCATCGATCTTTCCAAACGTCCGGTCGAAGTCGCGCCGATCGCGCATTACCATATGGGCGGCGTGCGCGTCGACGAGACGCTGCGCACGGCAGTACCGGGCCTTTATGCGTGCGGCGAGGCGGTCGGCGGCGCCGGCGGCGCCAACCGCCTCTCCGGCAACGCGATCACCGAAGCGCTGGTGTTCGGCGCACGGGCGGGGCGCAACGCCGCGCGGCATGCGCTGCAAAACAGCTTGCTCTGGTCCGCGCCGGCCGCTCACTCCGCACTCGATCTGTTGCGCGGCGCGAGGCGGCGCGATGCGCCCAATCCGGCGGCCATGGTGAGGGATCTGAAGGCATTGATGGCCGACGATGTCGGGCCATTCCGCAACGAACAAAGGCTGCAATCGGCGTTACGGGCGATCGCGCGATTGAAAACCGAGATCGGCGAGGTCCCGTCTTCCTCCGCGACAGCGTTCGATCCCGCGCTGGTCGACTGGCTCGACCTGCGCAATATGCTGTTGGTGGCGCAATCCGTCGCGGTGCCGGCGCTGGCCCGCACCGAGAGCCGCGGAGCGCATCAGCGGGAGGATCATCCGGGTCTCGATGAGGCTTGGCGCGTCAATCAGATCGTGGCGCTTGCGCGCGGCAACGAATTGAAGCTCAGCCGTGCTGTGCCCTCGAGCGGGAGAGCGGCGGCATGAAAGCAATGCTTGCCATCCAGCGCGGCGTGCCCGGCGAGCCGCCGCGCACCGAAAGTTTCGAGGTCACCTTCGAAACCGGCCAGTCCGTGCTCGACGGCTTGCGCGCGCTTCGTTGCGAGGCTGATCCGTCGCTGGCGTTTCGCTTCTCCTGCATCAATGCCAATGCCTGCAAGGAGTGCATGATGCTGATCGACGGCAAGGTCGATTACGCCTGCACGGTGCGGCTCAAGGAAGGGGTGATGGCGCTGGCGCCCTTGCCGAAGAAAGGCCTGATTCGCGATCTCGTCACCGAGATTGCCCCGCCTGACGAGCGGCTCTGGCCGCGGCCGTAAATCGTCCGATCGCCGGAATGGGAACGGCGAGGTGTCGCGCTTGGCAACACACGACACCTCGCCGCAAGTGATGCATCAGCTGGAAACGACGCAACCTGGGGACCTATGGGTTCCTAGCCAATCCCTTTTTTTGGTCAAAGGGCGCGGCTTGGGGTTGAAGGTCCACAGATGCGCTGGGGGGCCCAGCCGATGCTTGATATCTATCTCAGGCTGTCGGCAAATCGAACTAAAGAAATGTTTAGGAGACCCAGCTGGCTGCTCCGGCCAGAGCAGCCCCGCGAATATCCCTTCAGCGCAAAAGCGTTGCTGCAGCCCCTTACCAGCCGACGACGTAGCTCGGACCGCAATAGCCGTAAGCATAATCATCGTACGGCGAACAATAGCCGTAACCCGCGGTAGCCAGGCCAAGGCCGAGACCCAAGAGGCCAATGCCAGCATAATAGCCATCATCGTAATAGGGGCCGTAACCCCTGCCGCCATAGCCGCCGACGAAGCGACGGCCGCCCCAGCCACCGTGACGCCAGCCGCTGAAGCCGCGCATGCCAGCGAATCTGCCGCCGTTCATCGCAGCAAAGCTGCCGCTGTGAAGGCCCCTGAAGCCGCCACTGCGAACGCCGCCGAAGTCGCCGTGGAATCCGCCGCCATGGAAGCCGCCACCGCCATGGAAACCACCGCCGCCACCGTGGAAGCCACCGCCGCCACCGCCACGGCCGAAGGCCATTGCGCTGGTTGTCATCGTAGCAGCAAGAGCCAAGGCCATCGCACCCGCGATAAGCTGTTTGCTCATGAGACTCTCCTCCGCCATTTTTCCTATTCAATATCGGGTGACCAACATGAACCCTGGTTGATCGGTTGCATCGACGGCGCACCAGACCGGCTAAAATAAATCTTATGATTGAGATGCATGCAGCGCGGCTCGAGCAGCAAGCTTAATCCGCCGTTTTTCAACGTTGAAAGCGAATATCTCGAACGGTCGAATGGCACATTCAGAACTCGATCGGAAAACTTGATGCCGGAACGCGAACCGACGCCGTCGCCATTGCGTTTCGTGAAGGCGCTGTTGCGTTCTGGCGAGGCGCAGGCTGTCCGCGAAATTCAAAGACCCATTGAAATTCAAAGACCCATGGTATTCTGATTCCCGCATATCGCTGATGCGGGCTACACGCTGCTCCTCACCGCTCTTCGTCCGGATGCACCCACAGGTAGGGCGTGATCTCCCGTGCCTCCGTCAGCTTGATCATGTGCACCGGTGGTGCATAGCGGCCCCTCCGGCAGGAGCGGCATTTCAGCGAAGCCTCAAGCTTCCAGAGCGGCGTATCGCGCGGCCGGCGGATCGCATCGAGCGGCAGGCTTGCGCGGGTCTTGCAGCGGTTGCATTCTACTTCCAGCCAGCCGAGCCCGCCATGGAGGCATTGCCCGATCGTCGGCGACGGCTGCGCGGGGCCGCCGTAACCTTCCATCCGGATCGACCAGGCTTCCGCCTCCGCGCGGTCCGCCTCGCGAAGCGCCTTGTTGGCCGCCTCGCGCGCAGTTTTGGCACGGATTTTCGCGCCCATGATCGAGCCGCCATAGATCGATTGGCGAGACTTGGTGCTCATGGCGCAAGATTACAGCCGCGCTTTCGACGGCGTGCAACGCCACTAGGATTAGAGGTGAGGCATGACCCCACCACACCATGGCTTCGTCCATGCGCCCTTCGGTTGCGAAGACGTGGGGTTTGCATCCGAGTCGGGGCGCTTCCTTCACAACGACATCGGCTCCTTCTGCGCTTCGATCGAAGGCAGCGGCTCGCCATGCATCTTTGCCTCGAAAGCCCGCAGCCGCACATAGATCGAAATCAGCTCGACGATCGTGCTCCATGAATTGATGAGATACTGAAACGAGGTTCGAACTTGCGTGAACGCGTTCAGAATCTGGTTCATCGAACCGAGCGTGATCTTGCCGGCAACGATCGTCGGCGCGAGCAGGATGTAGGGGAAGACGACGTCGGTCTGCAAATAAACGATGCGGCCGATGTTGAAATACATGAAATTCAGATAGAGCCTGAAGTAGTTCCGGCGAATGTTGCCGAACAGCACATCCAGCGTCGGCGGGTCGGCGCGGGCGTTATCGTCTTCGCCAAGCACGAGTTCCTTGCGGTAGGCCGCCTCGACGCGCTGGTTGAAGAATTCGATTCCAGGCAAGCGGATGCCGATCAGCGCCAGCGCGCCGGTACCAAGCAGCGACCAGATCACCGCAGCGAACACCAGCGGGTAGGGGATAGAGCCGATCAGCGGCAGCTCCGTGACATTGCTGGAGAGTCTCAAAAGAACCGGCAGGAATGCCAACAGCGTCAGCACGGCGCTGATCAGATTGACGCCGAGACCTTCCATCGTGGTCGCGAACCGCATGGTGTCTTCCTGCACCCGCTGCGAGGCGCCCTCGATGGCGCGTAGCCGCGGCCAATTGGCGATGTAGAAATCGTTCATCGCCGTCCGCCAGCGGAAGATGTAGTGGCTGACAAAGAACCGCGTCATCACGCCGACCACGACCGCGACCAACGCGATCCCGGCGAAGGTCGACAATTCGCTGTAGAGTTCCTCGGCCGTGACCGGCTTCGATTTCGAAAGCGCGGCCTGAATCAGATCATAAAACGGTCCGTACCAGCTGTTGATGGCGACGCTGACCTGGACCTGAAAATAGGAGGTGAACAGAATCAGCGCGGAGCCGAAGATCGACCATGGCGCCCAGGGATGCGGTGCGACCAACATCCAGGCGCCGGCGAAGATGGCGACGCTGAGTGCGAAATAGAGGTCGAACCACAGCGACCGTGCCGACCAGAACAGCGCCACGCCGGCGGCGCCGGGGGCGGACGATCCAATGAGATCGTCAGCGTAGCCATACCAGAACGCCATCGAAAGCGCCGTCCAGGCGATGGCCGACAGAAAGAACGGCTTGGGGCGGGGAAAGAACGAAACGAACATTTTGGTTTTCCACTCTCGGAGGGTCAGATGCGGCGAAGGCTGAAGGCAACATAACCGCTGCGGCGGAATAACCAACGGCAGGTTTTTAAAATCGAAGTAATGTCATCAGGCGTCATCCCTGCGAAAGCAGGGACCCGACCACCGGCATTAGTGGTTGTCCGAAGGCGTCGAACACAGTCTTTCAAAACATCCGGCACGGCGTATGGGTTCCTGCTTTCGCAGGGACGAGGTCGGAATGAATTCGCCGGACTGGTTTACCCGACGGGCGGGCACAACCCGGGCGCATTCGCGCTGCGGGAATGCGGAGGCGTCCTCCGGGTCCACGCCTCCGGCATGGATCAATTTCGCAGGAAGGCGTACGATTGGACGCAAGGCGCGCTAACGCAAGCGCCCGATTTTGTTGTTCAACCGGAAGGAGGATCTCATGTATGCCGCCATCCGTCAGGCCAAGGCAAAAACTGGAACGGCCGAGGAACTGGCGCGCCGGATCAAGGACGGGGCCATTCCGATCATCAGTGATGTAGAAGGCTTCATGGCCTATTATGTCGTCTATGCACCGGACGACACTGTGACCGCAATCAGCATCTTCAACAACCACGCAAGCGCAGAGGAAGCGAACAGGCGCGCGATCGCCTGGATCGAGCAAAATCTTGCGCCGCTGCTCGCGGGACAAGCCACAGCGGTGGCGGGACCGGTGATCGTCCATACCCTGGCGTGAACTGGTTCGGCTGTTTGAAAAATGAACAGTAGCGCCTCTCCGGCCGTCATCATCCGCCAACCGGTCCGGCCTGTGGCGGGCCGGATGACAGGCTCCAGCGGATGATCCGGTACGCCGTGGCTTTTCGGCTTTATCGCTGACGCCGGTGGAATACCAGAGCGAGATGACATTTCTTCGAATCGTCATCTCACTCTATCTTTTTGTTTGAGCATGATCTCCGCGCAAACGCCACGCGTTTGTCGCGAGGGAAAACCGGTACCCACTTTTCCGGATCATGCTCTAGATACCCCGCTTACGCGGGGTATGACGAAGTCAACTCACAACTCCCGCGCGTTGCTGAACGCAAACGACGACACCCGCCTGGTGTTCTCGTCGAGAATCAACGTGCGCGTGATCGGCGGCTCGGCGCGCTGGCTGCAGTTCTCGCGTTCGCAAAGCCGGCAGTTGACGCCGATCGGCGTGCCCTCTGTTTTCTCCAGGTCCAGTCCGCTGGCATAGACGAGCTTTGTGGCATGGCGGATTTCGCACCCCAACCCGATCGCAAAGCGCGGCTGTGCTTGCGGGTGTGGCGAGACCTGCCGCCGCACCACTTGCGCGATCGAGAAATAGCGGGTGCCGTCAGGCAATTCGATCACCTGGCTGAGCAGGCGGTCCGGCGTGTCGAAGGTCGAATGCACATTCCACAGCGGGCATGTGCCGCCAAATTTGGAAAACGGGAAGGTGCCGGATGAAAATCGCTTCGACACATTGCCGGCATTGTCGACGCGCAGCATGAAGAAGGGCACGCCACGCATGTTGGGCCGCTGCAGCGTGGTCAGGCGGTGGCAGACCTGCTCGAAGCCGGCGTTGAAGCGCTGCGCCAGCACGTTGACGTCGTAGCCGAGCTGCTCCGCGGCCGCATGGAACGGCTGGTAGGGCATCATGGCGGCGGCGGCGAAATAGTTCGCAAGCGTGATCCTGTAGAGCCGGCGCGGCGTGTCGTCGAGCGGCCCCGCGCGGCCGACGATGGTTTCGATCGCGCCGGAGCATTCGACAAGCCCGGTTTGAAAGGCGAGCTGGAACACGCGGCTGGGGCCATCCACCAGTTCCGAGACCAGGAGTTGCCGGCGATGGCGGTCAAACCGCCGCAAGGTCTCGCGCATGACGTCGACCGGCATGATGCGGGTGAGGATCGAATGTTTTTCGCGCAGCCTCGCGGAGAGCGCGGCGAACAAACCCTCCGCGGGCACGTTCAATTCGTCGCGCAAGTTTTCCGCCGCCGTTTCGAGCTCGGGGAAATAATTGCGGTTGGCCTCGATCAAATCGCGGACCCGCTCGATCGGATTGGCTTCGAACCGCGTGCCCTCGTCGCGGTCGGCCATTTGGGCGGCGACCATCGTTTCGCCGCGGCGGGCTTCCGCATAGGCGGCATAGAGCCGCTGCAGCGAATGCGTGACGCCGGGGCACAATTCGGCGAGATCGCGCAATTCCTGTTTCGGCAGATCGATTTGCCGGAACAGCGGATCGGAGAAGATCTCGTTCAGCTCGGCAAAAAAGCGGTCCTCGTCGGCGGTGGCGAGATCGCGCAGGTCGAGGTCATAGGCTTCCGCCAGCCGGAGCAGGATCTGCGCGGTCACCGGGCGCTGATTGCGTTCGATCAGGTTGATGTAGGAGGGCGAAATGCCGAGCCCCTCGGCGATCTGGGTCTGCGACAGGCCGAGTTGCCGGCGAATGCGCCGGAAGCGGGGGCCGACAAACAGTTTCTTTCCGGAATCACCTGCCATGGCAGCCTCCCTGTGGTCATTCCTGATGGCGCAAAGCGGCGACCTCAGATGCGCAATTGCGCATCGTGGTTCCTGCTGCGCAGGCCGTCAGAATGACGTCGAACTTTTGTGACAAAAATTACAAAGTTACATATATGACAAGTTCATATGTTACATGACATCACCATTCGGAATCAAGCTGTCTATACGAATTAGGAAGTTTCGCGTTTATCTCCACCACGCACTTCGCAACGCACTGTCACGAATGTCGATTGGAGAAATAAGATGGCGACGACCTTTGAGCAGCTGGTTCCCGCGCCCGCCGGGCGTTTCGATGGCATCAGCCGGCCTTACACCCCGGCGGAGGTAGAGCGGCTGCGCGGCTCGGTGCCGATCGCCTACACGCTCGCCACCAAGGGCGCCAATCGGCTTTGGGAATCGCTGAAGACAGAGCCCTTCGTCAATTCGCTGGGCGCCGTCACCGGCAACCAGGCGATGCAGCAGGCGCGCGCCGGCCTGCCGGCGATTTACCTGTCGGGCTGGCAGGTCGCTGCCGACGCCAACACCGCGGGCGCAATGTATCCGGACCAGAGCCTTTATCCCGCGAATGCCGGCCCGGAACTGTGCCGTCGCATCAACCGCACTTTCCAGCGCGCCGACCAGATCGAGCATTCCGAAGGCGGCGCCAGGATCGACTGGTTCGTGCCGATCGTGGCCGACGCGGAAGCGGGCTTCGGCGGTCCGTTGAACTCGTTCGAGATCATGAAGGCCTATATCGAGGCGGGCGCGGCGGGCGTTCACTTCGAGGACCAGCTTGCGTCCGAAAAGAAGTGCGGCCACATGGGCGGCAAGGTGCTGATCCCGACCGCTGCGCATGAGCGCAACCTGATTGCGGCAAGGCTCGCCGCCGATGTCTGCGGCACTCCGACTTTTGTGCTGGCCCGCACCGACGCGGAAAGTGCAAAACTGATCACCGCCGATGTCGACGAGCGCGATCGCGAATTCATCACAGGCGAGCGCACCGCGGAAGGTTTCTTCCGACTCAGGCCCGGCACCGGCCTCGCGCACTGCATCAAGCGCGGCATCGCATTTGCAAAATACGCCGATCTGTTGTGGTGGGAAACTTCGACCCCGAACCTGGAAGAGGCAAAACAGTTCGCCGAGGCGGTCCATAAGGTCTATCCCGGCAAAATGCTGGCCTACAATTGTTCGCCGTCGTTCAACTGGGAAGCCAACATCGACACGGCGACGATCGCCAGGTTCCAGCGCGAGATCGGCGCGATGGGCTACAAGTTCCAGTTCGTGACCCTGGCCGGCTTCCACTCGCTCAACCACGGCATGTTCGAATTGGCGCGCGGCTACAAGGCCGAAGGCATGGCGGCTTACTCCCGCCTGCAGCAAGCCGAGTTCGCCTCGGAGAAGTTCGGCTATTCGGCGACGCGCCATCAGCGCGAAGTCGGCACCGGCTACTTCGATCTGGTGTCCACCACCATCACCGGCGGTACCTCATCGACGACGGCGCTGCACGACTCGACCGAAGCCGCGCAGTTCAAGGCGCACGGTTCGGCGATCCAGGTTCAGGCGGCTGAATAGAAGGAGGCTATCATGAAGCATGGCAGCAATTTCTGGGTGATCGGCGGCGAGTTCGGTTCGATGAACTTCCACACGCTGGTGGAAGGCTCCGCCCAGGTCAAAGGCCCGTTCAAGACCCGTGCAGAGGCCGAAGAGTGCTGGCGCGAAGTCTCGGAAGAGAACCGCCACAGGGCCGGCGTGCGCTACTCGATCGTGGAAGAGCCTTCGCGGGTGATGGCCTAACCCCATAAGAAAACGTCCAAGGGACGGAGTGGCCCCATCCGGTTTTCCGGCTGGGGCCACTCTCGTTTTCAGCAGGCACCAGCGTAACCCTTTGGGAACAAACGCACTTTGCGGACGGCCTGGTTACTGATAGGTTAACGGCGTTCCGATCCATCAGGACAAAGGTCGTCAGCGGATGTCAGACGCACAAAATACCAGAAGCGAAGCCGTCGGCGATGCGCGTCCGATGCGGCTGCGCGATGCGCTCCGAAAGGCGCGGATCGAGGCGGCCGATCGCACCGGCGTGGTGGTCGATCTGCGCGATGCCGAAGTCGCCCGGCTCGAAATTCTGAACGAGGCGCTCGATCCCCTGTTTGCACAAATTCCCGATACCATCGATCTGTTCGACCGCGGCATCAGTCAGGGCGAGACGCCGCGGATCTGGATCGATGTGGTGGCCCACATCCTGATGGGGCGCGACAAGCGCATCTATCGTTTCGTGCAGGATACCCGTTTCGGCCGCATTGTGATCGCCGAGTCCCATGACGTCGCTGTCATCGTCGACGCCGTCACCGACTATGTCGCGCGCCGCATGATCGAACGCGAACATGCGCTGGTTGCGACCCCGGTGGCTGCGCCGGTCGTGGCCGGGAAATCGCGCCGCGGCGGCTTCTGGAGCTTCGCGCTCGGCTTCATCCTCGGCGCGGTCGCGCTGTTTGGGTTGGCGCTGTATGCCAGTCTGCGCAATCTCTGACGTTACGTCGTTGTTCTACATCAACCGCGTCTGCCTGATTTCGCGGACCCGACGCGCATCATTTATGCCGCGCACGGTCTGCTCGCATCGCCAGGCGGCCCCGTTGCGCTCGATCGAAAACAGATTATAGGCGGCTGCAGGATAGCGGCCATGCGCCAGCGCCGAAGCCGACGGCACGCCAATCGCCGGAATCGGTCCGTTTGGTCCCTCGATCCAAATCGCGGAATGAACGTGATCGTGCCCGTGCAGCACCAGCTCTACGCCATATTTTTTCAGAACCGCAATCAGCTCGGATGAATCGGTCAGCCGCTTGGTGCGTGCGTCCGAGCGCAGCGGGTGATGGATCAAAAGGACACGGAACGTCTGTTTGGAAGACAGCCCCGCCAGAATGCGCTCGAGCGCGTCGAGCTGGCTGCGTCCGAGCCATCCCGTCGCCATCAGCGGAGCCGTCGGCACCGCCGAAGACAAGCTGATCAGGGCCAGCGGGCCGCGGCGGCGCACGGCCGGAAACGGCGCGCCGGGATCTCGTGCATCGTCGCCGGCGAGATAGGTTTCCCATGTCTCGGCGAAGCGATGCTGGGTGGCGCGAACATAGGCGTCGTGATTGCCGGGGATGACCGTGACGCGGTTCGGCGCACCGACGCTCTCAAGCCAGGCCCGCGCCGGCACAAACTCGGCTTCGAGCGCCAGATTGACGAGATCGCCTGTGATCGCGATGTGGTCCGGCGCTTGCGCCTGAATGTCCGATACCAGCGCATCGAGCACCTCACGCTTGTGGAATTTATGCCGGTTGCGCGTCCAGTTGAGATAGCCGAGCGCGCGCTTGCCCGCGAGCTCGACAAGTCGCGGGTTCGGCAGCGGCGGAAGATGCGGATCGGACAGATGGGCAAGGGTGAATGCCGCCATCACCTAACATCCGCTTCCGTTGCTTGCGCGAAAAAGCCGCACCATCGCCTCTCGGTCTTCCCTGCAATATCCCGGAATGTATTGGCAAGCTGGCCGCCGCGATGCAAGGATCAAACGCGACGTCCGACGATTCCGGGGTTTCCGTGATGTACCTGCAGAGCCTGCGAAAGAGCCTCGAGCCGGCCCTGCGGCGGGTTTTTCATCTCTATTGGTGGTTCGCCCGCGGCATGACGCTCGGGGTTCGCGCGGTCGTGCTCGACGATGAAAATCGGGTGTTTTTGGTCAAGCACAGTTACACCAGCGGCTGGCATCTGCCGGGCGGCGGCGTCGAGGCCGGCGAAACGTTCTGCGACGCGCTGCAACGCGAGTTGGCGGAAGAGGGCAGAATTGAATTGACGGCCGAGCCGGCGCTGCACGGCCTGTTCTTCAACAGCCACATTTCCCGGCGCGACCATGTCGCGGTCTATCTGGTCCGGCACTTCAGCCAGGATCGCCTGCCGGAGCCGAACCGGGAGATTGTCGCTTGCGGATTTTTCAAAACGGCGGCGCTGCCCCCGGAAACCACGACCGGCACGCGCCTGCGGATTGCGGAAGTGACCGAAGGCCGCCCACCGATTGCGACCTGGTGCTAGAGCCTTGCGAGCTCGCTGATTTGACAACAAGCCTGTATGAACATCGTGCCCTTGGATAGATCGATGCATTATTTGAAGGTGGCGTGCGGCTTCGTCTGCTTTCTGGTGCTGGCGAGCAATGTGTGGTCGATGTCCCATTGGAACGAAAGCCGGGGGGTTTACGACGACGTCTGCTATTTGCGGCAGGCTCATCTGTTCCAGAGATTTGGGCTTGGCGGTTTGGACACCGATATTTCCCGGGATGACGATCATTATCTGTCGGCGAAACTCAGGGAGACGGGATTCGAGTCCTGGAACGACGCGGCGGCGGCTCCCTGCCATACGTTCATGCCGGCCATGGAAAAGCGGGTGATGCAATATCCGCCGGGCACGGGTTTTTTGCTGGCGCTGTTTCCGCAGGAGTTTCAGGTGATCCCGTTGTATGTTTCGGCAACGGTCATCGTTTTTGGACTGGCGGTACTTGCCATTTTCCGGGCGCGCTCCGCCCGTGCAATTGTGCTCGCGACGGTGTTCGGCTGCCTTGCGGTCTATCTGATGATCAATCCTGCAAAGGCAAGCTATTCGGTGGCGCCCACCATGGTGGCCTGCGCGCTTGCAGGATTTCTCACGGTCCGTCTTTTCGCTGTCGAGGAGGGACGAGATCGCCTCGCTTTGGCGGCGATCGTCGGTCTCATCATCGGCTTGTCGGTGAATTTCAGATTGCCGAACTTGTTACTCGCCTCCGGATATCTCCTGTTTTTCGGCGTTTCATTCCTGATGTTGCGAAAAATTGCGGTGGCCGCGCAGGGTGTATTGTTTGCCGCGGCATTCCTGCTGGGAATGATGCCGACGCTGCTGGCGAACGCGATCAACGCCGGGAGCCCGTTCTCGACGACCTACGGCGCGGCTGACGCTGCGCCGCTGGACTTCACCTTTCGCATCATCTGGCATTATCTTGCGGATATGCAATTCATTCTGCTCCTGCTCGCGGGTGCGTGGACGGTCATCATGTGGCGTTCGAACCGAGCGGACAGCATGAGGCAGGTTGCATTTGTCACGGCTGGAAACCTTTTCGTGAACTCGGCATTCTTCCTCACCCATCCCGTCTTCACGCCCTATTATACGGTACCGGTTGCCATGCTCTCGTTGTGGAGCTTGCTGTTTGCGTCCTTGAATGAGTCCGCGGAAGTCGTGGACGGCCGGCTTGTCGGGCAGGCAGCGGGCGCATGATCATGCTATGGGAAGCTGAGTCGGCTGGCTTTGAGGGGCAGGCATTTCAGCAATGATACCATCGTCGATGCGGATCGCTGTGCTGGTGCCGTGCTTCAATGAGGAAGCAGCGGTTGCCACCGTCGTTGCCGATTTTCGCAAGGCGCTGCCCTCGGCCGTCATCTTCGTCTACGACAACAATTCGTCGGACCGCACCGTCGCGGCGGCGCGCGATGCCGGTGCCGAGGTGCGCAGCGAGCGCCGCCAGGGCAAAGGTCACGTGGTCCGCCGCATGTTCGCCGACGTCGACGCCGACGTCTACGTGCTGGTCGACGGCGACGCGACCTATGATGCGGCCAGCGCCCCACGCATGATCGATGCGCTGCTGGCGGATCGCCTCGATATGGTGGTGGGTCTGCGCGTCGATCAGGCTGCGGCCGCCTGGCGCCCGGGTCACCGCATGGGAAATCGGATTCTGACCAGCTTCCTGTCGTCGGTTTTCGGCCAGGCCTTCAAGGATATTCTCTCCGGTTACCGGGTGTTCTCGCGACGGTTCGTCAAATCCTTTCCGGTGCTGTCGGATGGTTTTGAGATCGAAACCGAGTTGACCGTCCACGCGCTCGAGCTGGCGCTGCCGGTCGCTGAGATCGACACGCCGTATTTCCCCCGCCCGGAGGGATCAGTCAGCAAGCTCAACACCTGGCGCGACGGCTTCCGAATCCTCGGCACCATCCTGAAGCTCTACCGGTCGGAAAAGCCGTTGCGCTTTTTCACGGCCATCGGCGTTTTTTTGACCCTGGTTTCGGTCGGCCTCGCGATCCCGATTATCGTCACCTATCTCGAGGAAGGTATCGTTCCCCGCTTGCCGACAGCGGTTTTGTCGATGGGCCTGATGATTCTCGCCGTGCTTTCCATTTCATCGGGACTGGTGCTCGATACGGTGACGCGCGGACGCCGCGAAATGAAGCTATTGGCCTATTTGTCTCAGGCTGCTGCCGGTAAGAATTAACCGGACTGAAAATCCGGACGCTGGGACGATGGACCGCGCGGTCCCCAGATGATATCCCGCGCATTGCTATGAACGATCTTTCCCTCACCATATTGGCCGAAACCGCCAACGACGCCCAGGCGATCGAACGTTTGCACGACCGCACCTTCGGGCCCGGCCGTTTCGTACTGAGCGCTTACCGGCTTCGCGAGCATGTCGATCACCTGCTCGACCTGTCGTTCACCGCATGGATCGGCACGCTCCTGGTAGGTTCCGTGCGCCAGTTGCCGATCCTGATCGGTGAGACCAGGGCGTTGTTGCTGGGGCCGCTGACGGTTGAGCCGCCGTTTCGCAGCCGCGGCGTCGGTCTCGCGCTGCTGGAGCGCGCGCTCAAGGACGCCAAGGCAAAAGGCCATCGCCTGGTGTTATTGGTCGGCGACGAGATCTATTACGGCCGTGTCGGCTTCAAGCTCGTGCCGAAGGGCCGGGCGATCATGCCCGGACCCGTCGATTACAATCGCCTGCTGGTAGCGGAGCTCGTCGATGGCGCATTCACTGGTGTTTCCGGAGCGATCCGCCCGGACTGGAGCATGGCGCGATAGATCATGATCCGAAATGTCGCGGCTCGCGCGAAGCAGCCGCTATAGCAATCCATCAAAGTGGTAGTTGACGCCGGCTTTGACTTGATTGACTGCGGACTCGATGGTCACGCTATTGCCGAACGGGTTCACGAAGCCCAAGGTTTTGCTGCCGAAGTGGAGATGATCGTACTCGAGCTTTGCCGACCAACGGGACCCCAGCATGTATTCCAGGCCGGCACCGGCGTTCCATCCGGTCCTGGTAGTGTTGGTTAGGGTGGAACCGTCGAGCCCGCTGTTCACCTCCATACGGTAATCGGCATTCATCCAGGCGGCGCCGCCCTTCCCGTAGAGCATCAGCGGTCCCATGACATAGCCGATCCTGCCGCTCAAGGTGTCATACCGGTTGTGGTCGCTGGTAATCGAGAGCGACGCCGCGGGATCAACGAAATTGCTCTTGCCCTGAGCCGACGTCCAGTCGAGTTCGGCCTCGATCCCGACCAGCCAGGTCGGCGCAACCTGATAATTGTAACCGAACTGCAAACCGCCGAGCACGCCGCTCGGATTGGTTGCGCCATAGCCAATCGGCGTAAGCACATGCTCCCCGGCGCTGAACGCGCCGCCGAAGTTGGCGCCGACATAGGGGCCGGCCCAATAGTAGACGGTCGCGGCTGCGGCCTTGGTGTAGAAGGCGCGCGAGCTATCGGGAATCTTATTTGGACTTCCGAGCTTCTGCGATATGCCCATGTAGTATGCGCGCCGCGGTCCGTATTGTGAGGCAAACACGCCGACGCCGCTGCCGTTGCGGATCTGGTAGATGTAATCGCCCACGTTGACCACGTCGAACCGGACCGTATACGGCAATCCGTTCCAGCCATTGGCAAACTCGTGCGACAGGCCGGTATTGAACTGCCAATAGGATGGGAGGTGGTCACAGTTGGGGCAGACTGGCCCAGCCGGTGTCGTCCGCAAGCCGCTGCCGTAGATAAAGGTTGCACTCGCGGTGGTGCCGTCCAACCAGGTAGAGGTGTCGCTCCACCGGTATGCGACCCTTCCCGAACCCGTGACAGTTTGATCATGGTCGGTGTGGATAAAATGAGTCTGGAGGTAGACCAGGGCGTCCGGAGAAAACAGCGTCTGGTTTGATACGACCTGGGTCGCGTGCTGGAGCGCATATGCCCAACTGGTGTCAGCGGAGAAGCCTCCGTACCTGAACCTCGCTGTCAGTTCGGTGCCGTAATTCTGGCCCCTTTCGTAGTTGAACGCCGTGAGCGTGTAAGCCTGGCCGAACTGCCCATCGTCAATCAGGTCCCTGGCGGTCTTGTAGTAGACCCTGCCGCCAAGCTCGAGGCTCGGACAATTCGCGGCCGCGACCGGCGCTTTGGCGGGCGTTCCGCCTGATATCGTCGGACATTGCGGCAGCACTTGCTGCACGAAGCCGGCGTCAAACACATGCGCCCGCTCGGGTAGGATCGAACCGATATTCCGGAGCGGTTGGCCGGCCACCTGGCCGGGCAGCGCGGCGGCCTGATCGGGGGTGATGGTCGGGGTACCTTGGGTGGTCCCGTCAAAGATTTGGGTTGGAATCGTACGTCCAAGAACTTGCGGCGGAGGTGTGAACGTCCTCATGTAGCCGACATGGAGGACGGTCGACCACCATGGCTTGTAGGTCAAGCTCGCGCGTGGACTGAGCTGGTTCGCGTCGACATATTGGAATATCTGATCGAACCGCAGGCCGTAATTGAATATGAGTTGGTCCGTCAGCCGCCACTCGTCCTGGACATAGCTCCCGAGCTGCCAGCCGAACAGGTTGCTGCCGTCTTTAATATTGAACGGCGTGTCGATCGCGGTCAGGCCGCTCGGATCGGTTGGATCGAGCGGCTGAACCGTGCTTATGGTTGCGACCCGGGTTTGTTCGCCTTGCGTGAAGAAGCCGGCGCGAAGGGTGTGCGCATCGTTCAAGCGGTACGAGAAGTCGCCGGAAACGCCGTTCGTGAACGAGCTGCGGAAAACATCGGATGCGACGTTGTTGTTGAAGAGATCGCCCACCGGGTCGGGTACGAAGTGAAGATCGCTGTAACGCGAATAATACGAAAGCTGCGCATCGAAATTGCCTTCGGATTTCTGCCAGGCGACTACGTTGTAGGCGTTCTTCTCGTATTGGTTTTGATTGAGGGTGCTCGAATCGAAAGCGGGGAAGCCGAAGGCCGTATAGGCGGACCCGCCGGGACCATTAAAGCCCCCAAGGTTGCCAGGCTGCCCGGGATTGTTGGGAATCTGGTATCGGCTCTCGCCGAAACCCGAAATGGTGACCAGCCGCGACGTTGGATCGAGCACCGTGGACGTGTAGGCGAAGAACCTGCCCTGTTCCGAGTGATCGTGAATGGCGTTGAAGAAAGATGTGGGAGGCTCAAGGCCCAGGCCGGTGCCCAAATAGCGGCCGGTGACGAAATATTCGGTTTTGCCCTCGACTCCACCATATTCGAAGCTGGGCGAGATGGTCTGCCGGCTGCCGCCGTAGAGGCTGACGCTGCCGCCGGCCAGCGCGGTTCCGCTCTTGGAAGTGATGTCGATGATGCCGGACGTATGCAGGCCGTATTGAGCCGGCAGCGCGCCGGTGAGCAGCTGCATGCTGCTGATGAAGGAGGTCTCGAGAATCTGCGAGAAGCCGGAAACGCCGTCGGGCAGCAGAATTCCGTTGATGCGATATTGAACGTTGCCGTGCTCATTGCGGATGTGAAAATCGCCCTGGCTCGTCGAGTCCTGATAGACGCCCGGAAATTGCAGCGCGAGGTCGCTGAGCTGGATGGCGTTTGCCTGCGGGATGTTCTCGATGTCCCTCTGAGTGAGTTCATAGGTACTGGCGCCAATCTTCGGCAGGATGACATTGTCGCGTCGCTGGTCGAAATTCTGGGTCTGCTGGACGACCTGACGATTGGCCTCCTGGCGAATGGCTTCCTGACGATCGGCCTCGGCCTGGACCGGCGGTGGTGCGGCAGGCGTTTCGCGGCGCTGTCCGTTGGTCACGCGAGTCTTAGGACGTCGCGTCGGCTGCACGCGTTTCGGGGCTACCACCTCGATACCGGGGAGCGCCGTCGTGCCACTTCCGGTGGGCTCCGGCGTCTGCGAGAAAGCGGTGCCGCCGAGGCCGAGCAGCAGCGACGCCGAGCTGGAGAGGAGGAGAGTGCCTTTTACGGAGAGCGCCATTATCCTGATCCTGAAAAGCGCATCCGAAATTCGCGTTCGTCGACGGATTCTGGAAAAGAGCGCTTGCCGTCGAGGTGACGGACCGATTTCGATTCATTCCGAGCGCGACCGCCACGCATCTTGTGGCCGTCCCGCAGGGAACATTCAACAATCGATGTCAGAAGAGCGGGGGTGCGCGCGGCTGAAACGCTGATGATGCGGCGTTCAGATCGGCGAACGCCACGTCCGTGGTCAGATAACGGAATTCGACGGCTTGCGGCGGCGGCAGCATCGGAGGCGCTGCGAACAACGCCGTGTTTGCCAGAGCGATCACCGCGCAGATCGCGCAAGAATCGCCCGGGTGCTGATCGGAATCGTGATTGGACGCCGGCAGTTGCTGCTCGGCGGACTGGATCGACGGCGAGGCTTGAGCGGCGATGGCGTGAAAATGACCGAACGAAAGCGCGAACTGAACGGCAAGCGCAAACAGCGCAAATCGCGCGCCGTGTCTGATGTTCGACCGGAACCACTTCATGCCGAAAAACGCCCCGCGCCGGAAAACCAGGACATCCCGGCAACCCCGACGTTATAATGTAACATCGCAAGGTTCGCCGGAGAGTGTCAACCGTAGTCCATCCGCGCGTAGTGAGAATTCGCAAGCGCTGTGTGATTCGCGCAACGCCTCGGGTCCTGCGCCAGAGATTCCCGGAGGGTCAGCGTCCTTCGCGCAGCCAAGTGGCGGCGAACGCGCCGAGCAATAGCAGCAGGCCGATCAGGCCGGCGAATATCGGCAATACACCGACGCCCCTGACGACACTGGCATCGCGCATTTTCACCCCCATCCAGCCGTCGCCCCGGAAGATGCTGGATGCGCGCACCGGGACGATACGTGGCAATTCGACGTTCGAGCCGTCGACGACGCGGCGAGCGTCACCGCCGGTCGCTTGCGCCAGCGGCATCAGCCACTCCGTCGTGGAGGTGACTTCCGAGAATTCCTTGGGGTTGGTCGGGCCGACATTGATCAGGGCCTTCAGCGTGCCGTCGGTCGCCTGCCACAGGCCGAGTTCGTTGGCGGGAATCGAGGCAACCCATGTTCCCGGTTCGCTGGCGCTCAGCGTCAGTTCGCGGGTCGTTCCTCCGGGCGAGGTCACCGTGACCGGCGCGACGCTGTCGGCCATGGTCTGGCGCTGCACCACGAGGTCATGGCCGCGCACCTGAAGATGCAGCGCCTCTTCGTCGAGGTCGGGCTGCTTCATCAGCCAATGCGACATCCGCCGCAGCAGGTCGAGATGCGGCCCGCCACCTTCATAGCCGCGCGCCCAAAGCCAGATATGGTCGGACAACAGCAATGCAACGCGCCCCTCGCCGAATCGCGACAATAGCAGCAACGGTTTGCCGTCGGCGCCGGTCATGACCGGCGGGCTGGTCGCGTTGCGGGTCTCGACCGTGCGGAAGAACCGGCTCCAGTGCGGCGGCTCGCTGCCGGAGCCTTCCAAACCGCGGGTGACAGGATGGCGTTTGCCGACGTCGCTCAGCGTGGCGTAGAACGGCTTCTCGGTGACGCCGACCGGCTCCGCCGGCAGCACCGAATCCAGCGGCGTACGCCAGATGCTGGTCGAGGAAGCGTAGTCGGGCCCGGCAGACACCAGCACGGCGCCGCCGGCGCGCACATAGCGCGCGATATTGTCGAAATAGGCGATTGGAAGCACGCCTTGCCGCGCGTAGCGGTCGAAGATGATCAGCTGGAATTCGTTGATCTTCTGCTGAAACAGTTCGCGGGTTGGAAACGCAATCAGCGACAATTCATTGATCGGCGTCCCGTCCTGTTTCTCGGGCGGGCGCAAGATCGTGAAGTGCACGAGATCGACGCTGGCGTCGGATTTCAAGAGGTTGCGCCAGGTGCGTTCTCCCGAATGCGGCTCGCCCGAGACCAGCAGCACCCGCAATTTGTCGCGCACCCCATCGATCGCGACCACAGCGCGGTTGTTGACCAGCGTCAGCTCGTTTTCGAGCGGAGACGCCTCGATCTCGATGATGTTCGACCCGGCGTGCTTGATGTCGACGTCGACGTTGACGGTCTGGCCGGAGAGCACGGTGCGCTCGTTGATCACCTCGCCGTCGTAGCGCACCACGACCTTTGCACGCTGGCCGCTGACGCCCTGATCGTCCAGCCGGTAGGTGATGGTCTGGACCTGTCCGACGATGCCGAAACGAGGTGCGGCGGTAATCGCAATCCGTCGGTCGCGCTCGTCCTTGCGGCCGGTGATCAGCGCTTGCACCGGAGCCTGGAATCCGAGAGCCGCCGCGTTCGCCGGGATATCATGTACCCGGCCGTCGGTGATCAGGAACGCGCCGGCGACGCGATCGATCGGAACGTCCGAGAGCACCGAGGAAAGCGCACCGAACAACCGGGTGCCGTCGGTCTCCCCGTCGGCCTGGCCGGCCTCGACCACGCGCACTTCGAGGCCCTTGATCTTCTTGAGGCTGTCGACCAGCGCCTCCCGGGCTTGCGCGGTTTCGCGGGTGCGCTCGCCGAAATTCTGGCTCGGGCTCTTGTCGATCACAACCGCGGCCACAGACGTCAGCGGCTCGCGGTCCTCGCGGGTGAATGACGGGTTGGCCAGCGCCAGCAGGATCAGCGCCAGCGCCAGCACGCGCACCGCCGCGCCGCGTGGTCGCCCGAGCAGCAGCAATGCCGCGATCACGGCGACCGCGGCGAGCGCAACCCAGAGCACGAGCGAGGGGACGAGCGGGGTAAATGCGATGCCGTAATTCATGGCGCGCACCTCACAACCTCGTCATGCCCGGGCTTGTCCCGGGCAGCCACGTCCTTCCCGCCACATGTCAAGACGTGGATGGCCGGGACAAGCCCGGCCATGACGGCGTTACTGTCGGAAAGACAACCTATGTTCACAGCGCCGCTCATTGTCCCAACCGTTCGATCAGCGCCGGCGCATGCACCTGGTCGGCCTTGTAGTTGCCGGTCAGCGTATACATCACGATGTTGACGCCGGCGCGGAAGGCAAATTCGCGCTGCCGCGGTTCGCCCGGCGAAAGCGGCAGCATCGGCTGGCCGTCGGGCCGTATCGCCCAGGCGCCGGCCAAATCGTTCGAAGTGATGATGATCGGCGAGACCCCGTCTCCGCCCCGAGCGGGATGCGACGCCGAATCGTCATCGTCCTCCCGTGGCAAGGTCTCGACCCAGGTCTGGCCGGTGTCAAACCGGCCGGGAAAGTCGCGCAACAGATAGAACGTCTTGGTCAGGACGTGCTCTCGCGGCACCGGCTCGAGTTCGGGAACGTCGAGCGATGAAAGGATGTTGCGCAGCGCCAGCGTGCCGGGCGTCTGCGATCCGGTGCTGTCCCCCGGCGCCGCCTCGATGGCATCACGGGTATCGAACAGCACCGTGCCGCCCTGCTTCATGTAGGCGTCGATGCGGTCGATCGCGTCCTGCGGCGGCTTCGGCGCGCCGGGCACGACGGGCCAATAGATCAAGGGGAAGAACGCCAGCTCGTCATGCGCCGGATCGACGCCGACGGGGTCGCCGGCTTCGAGCGCGGTGCGTTGCGCCAGGAACAAGGTCAGCCCGGCCATCCCCGCCTTGACGATGGAGTCGACATCGGCATTCCCGGTCAGCACATAGGCCAGACGGGTTTGCGTGGTGGCCTTGATCGCGAAATCGTCGGTGCCGGCGGCGCGCGTCGGCATCGGCACCGTCAGCGCAGTCGGCAACAGGAGGGCGAACAACAGTACAGCCGGCGCCGCGCGTCGCCTCAGCAACGCGGCGATGCCGCCGCCGAGCAGGGCGACGATCACCGCGTCGATCAGAAACAGCGCCAGCGACGATGACAAAAGGATACCGCGCAAGTCCCGCGGTTCGGAATTGGTGTAGCTCGCACGCCGCGCGCGCAGTGCGGAAGTATCAAGCCGCGCGATGCGGTCCGCCGCCGCCAGCGTATTTACCGCGAGCGGACCGTCGGCGGGTCCATAGAATCCAGGGGGATGATCCAACGTCGCCCGATCGCGGAAGTCAGCGGACAACGGCTTTGCGGTCGAGGGCGGCGGACCGAACGCGCCAAAACCATCCAGCGTATGCAGCGGCGCCACCGTCTCGGCATTCGCTTCGCTGGCGACGCCCGCGCCCGGACTGGACGTGTAGCCGGACATATCGACGATCCGGCGCAGCATTTCGACGAAGGAGCCTGACATCGGCAAATCGGACCAGCGCATGTCGGCGCTGACGTGAAACAGGCTGACGAGACCCTTGCCGCGACGCTCGCCGGTGACCAGCGGCGTGCCGTCCTCGAGCGAGGCCCAGCTTTTCGTCGCCAGCACGGCGTCCGGCTCGGCGAGCACCTGCCGGTTGATCGTGATGTCCTTGGGCACAGTAAGGCCGGCGAAGGGTCCGTCGGCCGCAAAAGATGCAAGGTGCTGCGGCTTTTCCCAAGTGAGGCTGCCGCCGAGGCTGCGTCCGCCGCGGCGCAGCTTCACCGGCACCAGATCGTCATCGGCCTGCGCCAGCCGCGGTCCGGCAAAGCGCACCAGCACTCCGCCTTGTTCGATCCACGCGTTGATGCGTTCGCGAATCTCCGGCGACAGCGTGCCGACATCCGCAAGCACGATCATCGGCAGCTTCTGGTCGAGAAACTGGGCGATCGCCTGCTGCGGCGCGCCGCGATCGCCAAGCCTCACGTCGGCGAACGGCGCCAGCGCGCGGGTGAGATAGAACGCCGATGCCAGCAAAGGCTGGGCGGTATCGTTGCTCGAACCGCTGACCACGCCGATCGCGCGCCGGCGCCATCTCTTGTCGAGCAGTTGCACGGCGCCGGCAGATCGTTCGCCTGATATTTCAAGCCGGGCGATGTCGTTGCGCAATTCGACCGGAAGGTCGAACGCCGCTTCGGTCTCGCGATCGCCTGGCGCAAAAGCAAAGCGCGCTTCGCCGATCGGCGAGCCTTTCTGGTCGAGCGCGCGCACGATACCGGCGGCAGCGCTGCCGTCGGCGCGCAACACCTTCACCGTCATCTTCGCCGCCGCATTTTCGGCACCGGCCAATGCCAGCGCGGAGGGGGTGCCGCCTTCGAAAACCGTGAGCGCACGATCGCCCACGGTCTTGCTCAGACCCTGCAGGAATTCGGTGCCGCGACCGGTATCGACGCCATCCGACAGCCAGGCGATCTCGCAGTCCCCGGTGACTTTAAGAGAGCGCTCGATCGCAGGCAGCGTTTCGACCCGCTCGATCGAATAGGGCTTTGGCGCGAGCTGGCGCAACGCCACGCGCGCCGTGCCCGCCGGCATGATGGTGATGTCACGCGTGGGCTCGGACAGCGGAATGAGAGCGACGCCGCGCCGGTCGTTGTCGGCATTGGCGATCAACTCGTCTGCGGCCTTTACCCGCGCATCCCAGGTACTGGCCGCGCTCCAGCCGTCGTCGAGCAGGATCGCCAGCGGAGCGCTCGAACCGGCGAGCCCGGTTTGCGGATTCCAGATCGGTCCCGCTGCCGCCAGAATGATGAAGGCGGCGGCTGCAAGACGAAGTGCGGTCAGCCACCACGGCGTACGCGAGGGGGTTTCTTCCTTGGGCGCGATATCGAACAACAGCCGTGTCGGGGGGAACTCGATGCGCCGCGGCCGCGGCGGCATCACCCGCAACAGCCACCACAGCACGGGCAGGCTCAAGAGGCCGAGCAGCAGGGCCGGTTCGGCAAACGAGAGCGGCAGGCCGGCGATCATGCGCTACGCCCCGCTTTGACCGTTGCAGTTCGCGCGCTGCCCTTGCTCACCATCATGCCCGAATGCAGGAACAAGAGCAGTTCGGCTGCCGAGCGGCTGGTGGTGTGGGTCGAGAACAGCCAGTCGAGCCTGCCGGTTTCGTTGCGAATCTGTTCGCGATGAAGCGCCACGCGCGCGACGTAGTCGTCGGCCCATTTTTCCGCGCGCCCCGCGACGATGACATCGCCGCCTTCCGGCTCGACGAACTCGACGCGGCCGGAATAGGGAAAACTCTCCTCCGCGGGATCCACGACCTGGATCAGCGCGCCATGCGCGCCAGACGCCGACAATCCGGCCAGCATGGCTCGGATTTCGCCGATCGGTGACCAGAAATCCGACAGCACCACGATCTCGGCAAGTGCCGACGGCACAAAGGATGGCGGCAGACTGAGGCGCGCCGCGTCGTCATGCAGCATCGCCTGCGCCATCTTGTCGATGACGCTGCGGCTGGCGGTGGGGTTGATCAGGCCGGGAATGCCGACCCGCTCGCCGCCGGCAACCAACAGCTCGGCCAGCGCAAAGGTCACGATCAAGGCGCGTTCCAGCTTGCTGTCGCGCGCCTGCCTGGATGCAAACGCCATCGACGGCGAACGGTCCGGCCAAAGCCACACCGTATGCGCAGCCTCCCATTCCTGCTCGCGGACATAGAGGTGATCGTCGCGCGCCGAGCGGCGCCAGTCGACGCTTTGCGAGGGTTCGCCCGAGACGAAGCGGCGGTATTGCCAGAAGCTTTCGCCGGCGCCGGCCCGCCGCCGTCCGTGCAGGCCGTGAATGACATTGGCGGCGATGCGGCGAGCTTCGAGCACAAGGCGCGGCAGCGACGCGGCGAGCGTTCGGCTTTCGCCATCGGCACGTCGGATTGCTACGATCTCCTGGCTTAGGTGCTCGGTGCCTGCGGCCATCAACCGATCCGCGTCTTTAGTTGCTTGATTACGTCGGGGATGGTGCGGCCTTCGGCACGGGCGGAGAACGTCAGCGCCATGCGGTGCTTGAGAACCGGCTCGGCCAGATCGAGCACGTCATCGACCGAGGGCGCCAGACGGCCGTCGAGCAATGCGCGGGCGCGAACGGCGAGCATCAGCGACTGGCTGGCGCGGGGGCCCGGTCCCCAGGCGATCAGCTTGCCGGCATCGCCACCGTCCGGACCGGGGCGTGCGGAGCGCACCAGTGACAGGATCGCTTCGACCACGGAGTTGCCGACCGGCAGCCGCCGCACCAGCCGCTGCGCCGTAATCAGGATTTCGGCGTTCATCGCGGCCTTGGCCAGCGTCTCTTCCGCGCCGGTGGTTTCAAACAGGATCCGCCGCTCGGCGTCGCGATCCGGATAGTCGACGTCGATTTCCATCAGGAAGCGGTCAAGCTGAGCTTCCGGCAGGGGGTAGGTGCCTTCCTGTTCCAGCGGATTTTGGGTTGCCAGCACGTGGAACGGCTTTGGCAAATCGTGGCGCGCGCCTGCAACCGTGATGTGTTGTTCCTGCATGGCCTGCAGCAATGCGGATTGGGTGCGCGGGCTGGCGCGGTTGATTTCGTCGGCCATCAACAGTTGCGCGAATACCGGTCCGGCGATGAAACGGAACGACCGCTTGCCGGAACTGCTCTCGTCCAGCACTTCGGCGCCGAGGATATCGGATGGCATCAGGTCCGGCGTGAACTGGATGCGCTTGGCATCCAGCCCAAGCGTAATCCCCAGGGTTTCGACCAGTTTGGTCTTGGCGAGGCCAGGCACGCCGATCAGAAGGGCGTGACCGCCCGACAGGATCGTCACCAGGGTATTCTCGATGACCCGGTCCTGGCCGAAGATGACGGTTGCAATGGCATCCTTCGCCGCACGGATCTGACCGGCGACCTGTTCGGCCGAGCGGACGATGACGTCCTCAAGCTTTTCGACACTGTCTGCGCCAGCCATTTCGCTCTCCTTCGTCCTGAACTCTCGCCCGAAACGCCGCCGATTGCGGCGTCATGCCATGAACCCCATGCTAATCTTATGCGAAGGTCATGTATTCGTTGAGTTAAACTATCCCCACATTATCGGCATTTCGGAGTATGAACGGCAATCACGATGTAGCGATTTGATAGATGACAATATGGGCGGAACTCGTCCAAGGCACACACTGCGATGCTTGCACCAATTGTGCCAAACCGAGGCGATCAAACTCAGGGCAAACCATGGCGAAGCAAGGGCGGAACCCGGATCAAGGTCTTGAGGGCCTGACGGCTGCGGCCAGCGACGCTGCGAACGCGACCGGAAAGGGGCTGCCCCCGGTGCATTTGTGGAATCCGCCGTTCTGCGGCGATCTCGACATGCGAATCGCCGGTGATGGTACGTGGTACTATATGGGGACGCCAATCGGGCGGCCGGCGCTGGTTCGCCTGTTTTCAACGATTCTCAAGCGCGAGGACGGCAAGCACTTTCTCGTGACGCCGGTGGAGAAGGTCGGTATCCGCGTCGACGACGCGCCGTTTCTGGCGGTCGAGATGCTCAAGGAGCACGTGACAGGCGGCCGGCTCTTGCGCTTCCGCACCAATGTCGACGATTGGGTCGTGTGCGATCAGGCCCACCGGCTGCGGTTCGAGGCCTCGGCCGAGGGCGGGCTGACGCCCTATCTCCACGTCCGCGCCGACCTTTGGGCCAAGGTCACCCGCGCGCTGTACTACGATCTGGTTGACATGGGCGAGGAGCGGATGGTCGATGGTCATCCAATGTTCGGGGTCGCATCGGCAGGCGAATTCTTCGCGATGGCGGGTGCGGAGCAGGTGAGGGGCGCGCTTTGAACGAGCAGATGTTGAAGAAGGATCCCGCGGCGATCAGCTCGGCGGAATTTTTCGCTCGGGCACGCGCGCGGCTGCGCTTCGACATTCCCGCCGGTCTGACCGATCCGAGTCTCGTTCCCGCCAGCGGCGATCGGGGCACCGACCGCATGCTGGAGATCCTGGCGCGCGAGCAGCCGATCCGTCCCGCAGCGGTGTTAGTCCCGGTAGTGGACCATCCGCAACCGACGGTGCTGCTGACGCAGCGCTCTGCCCATCTCAACGACCACGCCGGCCAGATATCGTTTCCCGGCGGCAAGATCGATGCGACCGATGTTTCCCCGCTCGATACCGCGCTGCGCGAGGCCGAGGAAGAGATCGGCCTGGACCGCGAATTCATCGAGCCGATCGGTTATCTGGATCTGTACGGAACCAGTTTCGGATTTCGCATCCTGCCGGCGGTCGCGCTGGTAAAACCAGGTTTCAAATTGCGCATCAACCATTCGGAAGTGGACGATGCGTTCGAAGTCCCGCTGGCGTTCCTGATGAATCCGGCGAACCACCAGACCCACAGCAAGGAATTCCGCGGCGTGGAGCGTACGTATTACGCCATGCCCTATGAGGAACGTTATATCTGGGGCGCTACGGCCGGAATCCTTCGCGTGCTGTACGAACGGATTTATTTGCCATGATCAGGCCGGCCTTCACCGAGATCGGAATTTTCCTGATTCCCTTCGCGGTCTATGCGCTGTTTCTGATCGCGACCCGCACCGGATTGCTGGTGCATTCGTCCTGGCCGGTGAACGTCATCGCCAAACTGTTGCTCGGTTCGCTGCTGCTGGTGGTGGCCAGTTTCATCCTGCTGGCGCAATTCTCCGGCGCGCCGCCCAATTCGACCTACATTCCCGCGCATGTCGAGAACGGCAGGCTAATTCCCGGAGTCGAGAAATGAGTGGCGCGCGGGTGCTGGATGATGCGCCCTGGCTCAGATCCGGCCCGACCGCCCGCGTGCTGAAGTTGCTGAGCGATGACGGCGAAGAAGCGCGCGTGGTCGGCGGCGCGGTCCGCAACGCACTCCTGAAGCTTCCGATAGGCGATGTCGATATTGCGACGACTGCGTTGCCTGCCGAAGTGATCCGCCGCGCCAAGGTTGCCGGCATCAAGAGCGTGCCGACCGGTATCGACCACGGCACCGTGACGCTCGTGGTCGATTCACAGCCGTTCGAGGTCACGACGCTGCGCGAGGACACCGAGACCTTCGGCCGCAAGGCCAAGGTCGCATTTGGCCGCGACTGGGTGCGCGATGCCGAGCGGCGCGACTTCACCATCAACGGCCTGTCGGTCGACGCCGCGGGCTACGTGCACGATCACGTCGGCGGGCTTGACGACATCGCGGCAAGACGCGTGCGTTTCATCGGAGATCCGAACCAGCGGATATCGGAAGATTATCTGCGCATCCTCAGGTTCTTCCGCATTCACGCCGCCTATGGCGCGGGCGAACCCGATCGCGCCGGGGTCCTCGCATGCATCAGTGGGCGGGCAGGTCTTGCGACGCTTTCGGCCGAACGCGTGCGCGTGGAAATGCTCAAGCTGATGATTGCGGGTGGCGCAGCCGGGGCCGTCGTGGCGATGGTGGATGGTGGATTGCTGCTGCCGATCTTCGGCGGCGTCGCCTATGCCGGGCCGTTCAAGGCCATGATTTCGGCGGAGCGGACGCTCGGACTTGCGCCGGACCCGGTGCGCCGCCTTGGCGCGCTCGCGGTCGCCGTCACCGAGGATGCCAAACGGCTGGCGACGCGCTTGCGACTGACTAATGCCGAGACCAAGGCGCTCGATTCCATGGGCCATCGCTGGTGGCGGCTTGCCGGCATGAATGAAGCGACCGCGCGGCGGCGGCTTTATCGGCTTGGCGAAGACCGCTACCGCGACCGGCTGTTGCTGGCCTGGGCGCGTTCGGGAAACGACACCAATGCGTCGTGGCGGGAACTCGCCACCTTGCCGGAGCGCTGGAGCGCGCCAAAATTTCCGCTGAAGGCGGCCGATTTCATGGCGCGCGGAATTGCCCAGGGCGCCCGGCTCGGGCAGGTGCTTGCGCTGGCGGAGGACGCCTGGCTCGCGGCGGATTTCCCGCTCGATGAGCCGGCGCTCAAGGCCATTGCCGACCAGACCGTCGCACGCCTTGCCCGCGACGACAGGCCGTGAACTTCGTTTCCGGATTTGCCGACATTTCGCTGGCCCAATTGGTGCTGGTCGGATGCGTTGCGCTGTTTGCCTCTGTGGTCGGAGGCCTTGCGGGCTACGGCACCGGCGCGCTGATGCCGCTGGTCCTGGTGCCCCTGATCGGAGCCGAGCCGGTGGTGCCGATCATCGCGATATCGTCCATATTAAGCAACCTCAGCCGCGTCGCCGCCTATCGCCGCTATGTCGACCGTCGCCGCGCGCTGATCGTGATCCTGGCCGCCGCACTCACCACCGCGCTCGGCGCTTACGGCTATACACGGCTGACCAATGCTGGCGCGGCGCTGGTGATCGGCTCCATGCTGATTTTGAGCGTGCCGCTGCGTCGTGTGGCCAAGCGCCGCGACATCCGGATCGGTGACACCGGGCTCGGTCTTGGCGCGGTCGGTTACGGCATCGTGGTCGGCGGCACGTCGGGCTCGGGCGTGATCCTGCTGTCGCTGTTGATGGCGGCGGGCCTCGAAGGCGCGGCCGTGATCGCGACCGACGCCGTGATCTCGGTCGCGACCAGCGTCATCAAGATTTCCGTGTTCGGCCTGGCCGGCGTCGTCACCGCGCAGGTCATCGCCTTTGCGTTTCTGATCGGCGCGATCGCGCTGCCCGGCGCATTTTTGGCGCGAAGCTTCGTCGAGCGCATGCCGGTGCACATCCACACCGCCATCCTCGACGTCGCCGTGATCGCCGGCGGCGTGGTGATGATTTCAGCGGCGGTACGGGCGTTGGTGTGATCTGTCATGCCCGGACTTGATCCGGGCATCCATCAATCTTCACAAAACCCATTTTGCGAAGTGGGATGGATTGCCGGGTCATAGGCGAGCGAAAGCGACGCCGTCCTTCGGACGGCTATGCCCGGCAATGACAACTTTGCTACGGCCATTTCACTTCCGGCGGCAACGACGACAGGATCGAATCCACATTGCCACCGGTTTTCAGGCCGAAAATGGTGCCGCGGTCGTAGAGCAGGTTGAATTCGACGTAACGGCCGCGCCCGATCAACTGCTCCTCGCGGTCGGCCGGGCTCCAGGGCGTGCCGAAATTGCGCCTGACAAGTTCGGGGTAGATTATCAGCAAGGCGCGGCCGACGTCCTGCGTAAAGGCGAGGTCGGCATCCCAATCGCCGGAGTCGTGCCAGTCGTAAAAGATGCCGCCGATGCCGCGCGCCTCCTTGCGGTGTGGCAAATAGAAATACTCGTCGCACCATTTCTTGTATTTTTCGTAGCTCGCGACCGCCGCATGCCCATCGCAGGCGGCCTGCATCGCGGCGTGAAAGGCGATGGTGTCGGGATCAAGCTGGGTCCGTCGCCGGTCCAATAGCGGCGTCAGATCCGCGCCGCCGCCGAACCACGCCTTTGTAGTGACGACGAAGCGGGTGTTCATATGCACGGCCGGGACGTTCGGATTGCGCATATGCGCGATCAGCGAAACGCCAGACGCCCAGAAGTGCGGATCGTCGGCAGCACCCGGAATCTGCGCGCGAAACTCGGGTGCGAATTCGCCATGCACCGTCGAGCAATGCACGCCGACCTTTTCGAACAGCCGGCCATGCATCACGCTCATCACCCCGCCGCCGCCGGGCTGGCCCGTATGGTCCGTGCGCTCCCAGGGGGTGCGCACGAAGCGCCCGGCACTGCCGCGGTAGAGTGCTGCCGGCGCGTCGTCTTCCAGCCGCTCGAAGGCGGCACAGATGTCGTCGCGCAAGGCTTCGAACCAGTTCCGCGCGCGCGCCTTGCGTTCTTCGATTCCCGAAATATCCATTTACAATGCCTGACCCCGCGGGGAGATCCCGGGACCGGTTTGCCGCAGCGCCTCGCCCAATGCCATCGCGGCCGCCATCGCAACATTGAGCGATCGCAGGCCTGGCTTGATCGGAATCACCAGCCGGGCGTCGGCGGCGGCGGCGACTTCGTCAGGGACGCCGGCGGATTCGCGCCCGAACAGCAGGATGTCGTTCAAGCCGTAGTGATAATCAAGATAGGACCTCGCACCCCTGGTCGTGAAAAGGATCAGCCGGTAACTCTCCTTGTTACGCCATTGGTCGAATTTTGACCACGAGTCGTGGCGCATCAAGCTCACCTGGTCGAGATAATCCATGCCGGCGCGGCGGAAATGCCGGTCTGATACCGGAAAACCGGCGGGTTCGATGATATGGGCGGCCACGTCGGTGCATGCGCAAAGCCTGAGAATCGTCCCGGTGTTCTGCGGAATGTCAGGCTGAAAAAGCGCAATCTGCATTCTGTGATCGCCCGTCGGCTCTTTCGCGAATCATATGGATATTTCATTGCTCCGCGCGGAATTCGTGCATTGCACACTCGCCGGCCGATAGCGGGCTTGCGCTCGTCCGGCAAGGGTGCCAATAGAACGATTCTGGACCGCTTGTTCCGCTCGATCGGGTGCAATAAGGGGTCTTTCTGCCGCCGCGGGGGTCGCGGGCGCCGGCTCTCCCGGTACGTTTGGGCGTCTCCGGGCGGTTCCACCGGCTGCAGCTTGAGAAAGGGTTTGGAATCGTGACGACAGCGTCTTCGGCGGACCATCCGACACGCCGTGATTTCCTCTTTGTTGCAACGGGAGCTGCTGGCGCCGTCGGCGGAGTGGCCACGCTCTGGCCGTTCATTTCCCAGATGAATCCGGACGCCTCGACCATTGCGGCGGGCGCACCGATCGAAGTCGATCTGACGCCGATTGCCTCGGGGCAGGACATCAAGGTGTTCTGGCGGGGCAAGCCGATCTACATCATGAACCGCACCAAGAAGCAGATCGAGGAGGCCCGCGCGGTGCCGGTCGCGAGCCTGCCCGATCCGGCGACTGATCAATCCCGGGTCAAGGACGGCCACGACCAGTGGCTGGTCGTGATCGGCATCTGCACCCATCTCGGCTGCATCCCGATTGCCCATGAGGGTAATTACGACGGCTTCTTCTGCCCTTGCCATGGTTCGCAATACGACTCCTCCGGTCGTATTCGACAGGGACCCGCGCCAGCCAATCTGGCGGTGCCGCCCTATCAATTCGTTTCCGATAGCAAAATCCAGATTGGTTGAGTCTCGGATCCGAATATCCGAGACTTTGAATCCGTCGCGTTGTCTTACTTCCCTAGGGATCGCATCATGAGCGGACCATCCGACTACCAGCCCACCAATCCCGCCTTGAAGTGGATCGAACGGCGCCTCCCGATTTTCGGTCTCGTCCATTCTTCGTTCGTGGCCTATCCGACGCCGCGCAACCTGAACTACTGGTGGACCTTCGGCGCTATCCTGTCGCTGATGCTGGGGTTGCAGATCCTCACCGGCGTGATCCTGGCGATGCACTACACGCCGCATGCCGACCTCGCCTTCAAGTCGGTCGAAAGCATCGTGCGCGACGTGAACTACGGCTGGCTGCTGCGCAACATGCACGCCAGCGGCGCGTCGATGTTCTTTTTGGCCGTCTACATCCACATGTTCCGCGGCCTGTACTACGGCTCGTACAAGGAGCCGCGCGAAGTGCTGTGGATTCTCGGCGTCATCATCTACCTGTTGATGATGGCGACCGGCTTCATGGGCTACGTGCTGCCATGGGGCCAGATGAGCTTCTGGGGCGCCACCGTCATCACCAACCTGTTCTCCGCCGTTCCTTATGTCGGCGACAGCATCGTGACGCTGCTGTGGGGCGGCTACTCGGTCGGCAATCCGACCCTGAACCGCTTCTTCTCGCTGCACTATCTGCTGCCGTTCGTGATCGCCGGCGTGGTGGTGCTGCACGTCTGGGCGCTGCATGTCGCGGGTCAGAACAATCCGACCGGCGTCGAGGCCAGGACGGAAAAAGATACCCTGCCGTTTACGCCCTACGCGACCATCAAGGATCTGTTCGGCACCTCCTGCTTCCTGCTGTTCTACGCATGGTTCATCTTCTATATGCCGAACTATCTCGGCGACGCCGACAACTACATTCCCGCCAATCCCGGCGTGACGCCGGCGCATATCGTGCCGGAGTGGTACTATCTGCCGTTCTACGCGATCCTGCGCTCGATCCCGAACAAGCTCGCCGGCGTGACGGCGATGTTCTCGGCGATCCTCGTGCTGGCGTTCCTGCCCTGGCTCGATACCGCGAGGACGCGCTCATCCAAATATCGTCCATTGGCGAAGCAGTTCTTCTGGGTGTTCGTCGTTGTCTGCGTGCTGCTGGGTTATCTCGGCGCGCAGCCGCCGGAAGGCATCTACGTCATTGCCGGACGCATCCTGACGGCCTGCTACTTCGCCTATTTCCTGATCCTGCTGCCGCTTCTGAGCCGCATCGAAAAGCCGAGGCCGCTCCCCAACTCGATCGCCGAGGATGTGCTCGCCAAGTCCGGTGGCAAGGCGGTGCCGATGGTGTCGACGGTGATCATGCTGGCCGTCGCCGGCGCGCTGTTCGCCGGCAGCGCCCAGAATGCCCGGGCCGAGGAGCAGCAAACCCCGCCGTCGCAGAAATGGTCGTTTGCCGGTCCGTTGGGCACATACGATCGGGGGGCGTTGCAGCGTGGGCTGAAGGTCTACAAGGAAGTCTGCTCCAACTGCCACAGCCTGTCCTATATCGCGTTCCGCAATCTCGCCGATCCGGGTGGACCGGGCTATTCGCCCGCGCAGGCAGCGGCGCTGGCGTCGGAATACAAGGTCAAGGACGGTCCGAACGATCAGGGCGACATGTTCGAGCGGCCCGGCCGGCCCGCCGACTATTTCCCCTCGCCATTCCCCAACGATCAGGCGGCACGGGCCGCCAATGGCGGCGGCTTGCCTCCCGACCTGTCGCTGATCACCAAGGCGCGCTCCTATGAGCGCGGCTTCCCGTGGTTCATCTTCGACTTCTTCACCCAATTCCAGGAACAGGGCCCGGACTACGTCAGTGCGATCCTGCAGGGGTTTGAAAAGAAGCCGGCGGGCGTGACGCTTCCCGAGGGTACCTACTACAACAAATATTTCCCCGGCCACGCCATCAAGATGCCGCAGCCGCTGACCAAGGGTCAGGTCACCTACGACGATGGCTCGCCGGCGACGGTGGAGCAATATTCCAGGGACGTCACCACCTTCCTGATGTGGGCCGCGGAGCCGCGGATGGAGGCCCGCAAGCAACTGGGGCTGCAGGTCTTCGTGTTCCTGATCATCTTCACGGGATTAATGTATTTCACCAAGAAGAAGGTGTGGGCCGACGCGCACTGATATCGGAGATATTCATTGAATTCGAGAAAGCCCCCGCGGGGGCTTTTTGTTTATCCTGGATGAGTGAAGCTAAAGCCAATCCAGATGACGCGGCGGGATCGCTTCGGCGCGGCGCCTGTCATCGGGCACATTGCGCGACCCGTTCGTTAGGCCAATTGCGTTGAGGCCGCCCAGCGGCCAAACTAGCCGCAATCAACGAGCGGAAACACGGAGGAACCCATGGGCACCAGCATCTCGTTCAAGCGTCCCGACGGCAGGGAGGCTCACGGTTATCTTACCAATGCGGCGCGCGGCGATGCTCCGGGTGTCGTCGTGATCCAGGAATGGTGGGGGCTTCAGGAGCAGATCAAAGGGCTGTGTGACCGTTTTGCCGAGGCTGGCTTCGACGCCCTGGCGCCGGATCTTTATGACGGCAAGGTGGTGCCGTATCACGACACCGACGCCGCCGGCAGGGAAATGAACTCGCTCGATTTCATGGACGCCACCACGCAGACGATTCGCGGCGCGGTGCAATATCTGGCCAGGAACGGCGCCAAGGTCGGCTTGACCGGCTTCTGCCTCGGTGGCGCGGTCACCATCATCGGCGCCACCAAGATTCCCGAACTGGCGGCGGGCGTCGTATTCTACGGTATTCCGCCGGCGGAAGCGGCGAAGCCCGCGGATGTGAAAATTCCGTTGCAGGCGCATTTCGCCAACAAGGACGATTGGTGCACGCCGCAGGCGGTCGATGCCTTCGAGAAGGCGATGAAGCAGGCCGGCAAATCTCTCGAACTGTTCCGCTATGACGCCGAGCACGCCTTCGTCAACGAGCAGCGCATGTCGGTGCACGATCGCAAGGCGGCTGAACTCGCCTGGGACCGCGCCACGGGGTTTTTCAGGAAGCATCTCGGGTAGACGAAACTCGATGCAGTCGTCCCTGCGGACGCAATGCGGACGCAGGGACCGCGGAATCTATCAATAAGGCAGTTTGGTCGACGACCTGTATAGACGACAGCCTCCTGTGGTCATGGGTCCGCTTTCGCGGGGACGACGCGTGCTGTTTGGCCGTCAGCTCTTACCATTCATCCCGTCCCACCAGGGACAGGTTCCCGACATCAGCTTGTAATTGCCGTCCATGACCTGAACCGGCGCGCGCAGGCCCGCCGCGGCTGCGCGCATCCGCATCTCGCGCGCCACTTCGCGGTCGGCGGAGGACAGCCAGATGCGTTCATGTCCCCACAGGCTCGGGCCGTCCCGTAGCTCGAACGGTTGCCAGGTCGAAGCATCGATCTCGCGGCCACCCCAGCCGCACTCGACCATGAACGAGGACGGCGTCCTGGCGTAAAACGACGTCATGAGATCATTGGTGTGGCGGCCGAGCGTGACGTTGACGCGGCCGGGCTCGCTCAAGGCGACATCGTAGGACTGGCCGACATCGTCGAGCGAAAACAGTTCGACCATCAGGTGATGCATGCCGTTGCGGCCGGTCTCGATCAGGGCAAGGCTGTGATGCCGCGCGTTGATGTGAAAGAAATAGGCGCGAAACGGTTGCAGCATGTAGTCGGAGAGGGCGAAGCCGAGCACCTCAACATAGAACGGCATCACTGCGGCTATGTCCTTCACCGTCAGCACGGCGTGACCGAGGCCGAGCGGACCGGTGCGGAAACCGGAGATGGCGCGGCCCGGGCTGAACGGCGTGTCGTCGATCGCCGCGCCGTAAAACGCCTCCAGACGATTGCCGGCGGGGTCGCTGAACGAAATCAGGCCGCGAACGCGCCGGTTATCGGCAAGCGTCTGCGGCTCGGCCCTGACATCGACCTTTGCCCGTTCCAGCCGCGCTGCGAGCGCATCCAGCGCATCGGCGTCGGTCACTTCCCATCCGAAAAAGCGTTCGCCTTCCCCCATCGCGCGGTCGATGACAATGCGCTGCTTGCGGTCGTCCATCCGGAACGCCAGCAGGGAGGGGCTGCGCTCCACGGCCTGGAGGCCGACCATTTTGGTGCCGAATTGCCGCCAATCGTCCAGCGCGGCCGAGCCGAACCCGACATATCCCAGAGCCTGCAATGGCATCATGCGCCTCCGCTTTCGCCAAGCCTGCTTGAATCCTACGCATATTTTAATGTCCAGGCGAGCGATCCGGCGGGTGACCTTGCGCCAGCCGCTCTGGTTGCGAGCGAAACGGCGGTCAATGCGATCTTCCTTGAGGTTGGCGGGCTAACGCGGGACGTTTTCAGCGATTTTCTTCCTTGCGTGTATTGCGGCGCTGGAACTCGAAAAGGTAGTATTGGAGGAGATTTAGGCTAAGGCTTTTTACGAAATTCGCGGAGTGCGAATATGCCGAATGCCGCCACGAGCAATCCTCCGATGACCGAAACGATTGATAGCGCGAACGCGGCGGCTTCAACCCTGTTTCTCGGCCAGAACGGCGAATTTTGGGATTTCTGGCTGATTATGTCGTTGGTTTTCGCCGCGATAGCCGCGATAGCTATAGGGGTTACGACAACCGGGTCTATTGTTTCCCATAAACGAGAAGCGGCGGCCTCAGAGGAGGTCCTAGAGCGTTACAAACTCGGTACATCGAAGGAAATCGCGGACGCCAATGCCCGCACATCCCAAGCACAACTAGAGTTGCAGCGGTTGAAGTCTTGGCGAATGGTAGATGCTGACACGTTCAAATCAACGCTAGCCGGTGTCTCGCCTCCGAAAACCATTGAGCTATTATATGTGCCGGAATGCTCGGACTGCTTTATGCTAGCAGGCATGTTGCAGGCTTTATTCAACGACATGCGCTGGCCTAATTCTTTTTCTGAAATAAAGAAACTTGATCCTCCGCCATACGATTGGATGAAAGGTATGCCCGCCGTTCTACAGCATAGAGCAAGTCCTACCGGCATCAGTTTTATAACCAAGAAGGTTGGGGAATTTGACGACAGATCGGCAACGGCCTCTCTAATCCTAGCAATCGGTAAGGCCGTGAAGGGCCTTAACTTGCAATGGTCGGGAGACGAGTTGATGCCAGATGGCGTCGTGAGGGTCGTCGTAGCCCCCAAACTATAAGCAATCAGTGAAAGACACATCAGACCGCGCATCGTCCACTCCTATGTGGACGGTACTAGGCGGTTACGCTTGTGGCGTTTGCGCCATAATACCGGTTCCCTCCCGCTTCCAGGAGAGAGTTGGGTGGGGGCGGGAGAGCAGGTCGACCAGCCGTCGTGGTGCCCTTGACGTTCCGGCCCTGCCATGGTGTTTACCGCCCATGAGCACCGCCGGCCGCAAAACCCGTCTCTGGTGGCCCACCTCTTAGGGGTGGCCGGTGCGATTTTATTTTCCCAAATCGTTGGTGGCCGTCATCGCAGCGACGGCCTTTTGTTTGTCCTGTGTGGCGTTCCCTCGGCAAGTTTCGTAAGAGGATCACATGAACAGGACAGTCTTCTCACTACCGGGACGCAGCGAATATCGCACCCGTGGCGGGCTGGCCATCACCCGGGTGGTGGAGCATTTTTCAGGCGGCGCCAACCGGCTCGATGACCTGATCAACCTGCTCGATCGCCGCCGCGGCGTGGTGCTCTCGTCGGGGACCACGGTGCCGGGCCGCTATGAGAGTTTCGACCTCGGCTTCTGCGATCCGCCCTTGCAGCTGCAAACCGCTGGATCAGATTTTTCGCTTTCAGCGCTGAATGCGCGCGGCGAGGTCCTGATCGCCTTCCTCCGCGACGTAATCCGCGAACCCTGCGTCGTCTTCACCGAGAACAGTGCAGGCCGCCTTGCCGGCCATATCCTGCGCGGCGCCGCGCCGGTGAATGAGGATCAACGCACCCGGCGCGACAGCGTGATGTCGCTGGTGCGCGATCTCGTCGCGGCGCTCGGTGCCAATGACGATCCGCTGCTCGGCCTGTTCGGCGCCTTTGCCTATGATCTGGTGTTCCAGATCGAAGACCTGGTGCAAAAGCGCGCGCGCGAGAAAGACCAGCGCGACATCGTGCTGTATGTGCCGGATCGCCTGCTGGCCTATGACCGCGCCACCGGGCGCGGCGTGGTGCTGAGCTACGATTTCGCCTGGAGCGGCAAATCGTCGGAAGGCCTGCCGCGCGACACCGCGGACAGCGCCTACGCCAAAACGCCGCGGCAGGGATTTTCCGATCACGCGCCCGGCGAATATCAGGCCACGGTGGAGACCGCGCGCGCCGCGTTTGCGCGCGGCGATCTGTTCGAGGCCGTGCCCGGGCAATTGTTTGCCGAACCCTGCGAGCGCTCGCCGGCGGAGGTGTTCCAGCGGCTGTGCCGGATCAACCCGTCACCCTACGGCGCGCTGATGAATCTCGGCGACGGCGAATTCCTGGTCTCGGCATCGCCCGAGATGTTCGTGCGCTCCGACGGCAGGCGGGTCGAGACCTGTCCGATCTCCGGCACCATCGCGCGCGGCGTCGATGCGATCGGCGACGCCGAGCAGATCCGGCAATTGCTGAATTCGCAAAAAGACGAATTCGAGCTCAATATGTGCACCGATGTCGACCGCAACGACAAGGCGCGGGTCTGCGTGCCCGGCACGATCAAGGTGCTGGCGCGGCGTCAGATCGAGACCTACTCGAAGCTGTTCCACACCGTCGACCATGTCGAAGGCATGCTGCGCCCGGGCTTCGACTCGCTTGATGCGTTCCTCACCCACGCCTGGGCGGTGACGGTGACCGGTGCGCCTAAATTATGGGCGATGCAGTTCGTCGAGGACAATGAGCGCTCGTCGCGGCGCTGGTATGCCGGCGCGATCGGGGTTGTGGGTTTTGACGGCAGTATCAACACCGGACTGACGATCCGCACCATCCGAATGAAGGACGGCCTCGCCGAGGTGCGGGTCGGAGCCACCTGCCTGTTCGATTCTGATCCCGCCGCCGAGGATCGCGAATGTCAGGTCAAGGCGGCCGCGCTGTTTCAGGCGTTGCGCGGCGATCCGCCAAAGCCGCTCTCGGCGTTCGCGCCGGATGCCACCGGTTCGGGCAAGCGGGTGCTGCTGATCGATCACGACGACAGCTTCGTCCATATGCTGGCGGATTATTTTCGCCAGGTTGGTGCCAGCGTGACGGTGGTGAGATATATTCACGCCCGGCAAATGCTGGACACCCAGAGCTACGATCTCCTGGTACTTTCGCCGGGGCCGGGGAGACCGGAAGATTTTGACATCTCCAGGACCATCGATGCGGCGCTCGGCAGGAAGCTGCCGATCTTTGGCGTCTGCCTCGGCGTGCAGGCGATCGGTGAATATTTCGGCGGCCAACTGGGGCAGCTCCGGCAACCGGCGCACGGGCGGCCCTCACGGATCCAGGTGCGCGGCGGACGGCTGATGCAAAATCTTCCCAATGAAATCGTGATCGGCCGCTATCATTCACTCTATGTCGAACGCGACAGCATGCCCGACGTGCTGCAGGTGACTGCCAGCACCGAGGACGGCGTCGCGATGGCGATCGAGCACAGGACGCTGCCGGTTGGCGGTGTGCAGTTTCACCCGGAATCGCTGATGTCGCTTGGCGGTGAAGTAGGCCTGCGCATCGTCGAAAACGCATTCCGGCTTGGGGTGCCGGTCAACTGAGGGGGAACGTCATTGCGAGGAGCACTTGCGGCGAAGCAATCCAGCCTTGCCAGCCGCTCCATGGATTGCTTCGCGGGAAGCCTGTCATCGGGAGCGCATTCGCGCTACCCGTTGGCCGCAATGACGGCGAGAGGGAAAAGAGACATCAATGACTTTCGAATATGATTTGAAGTCCGCCGTCCGCACCATTCCCGATTATCCGAAGCCGGGAATATTGTTCCGCGACATCACCACGCTGCTCGGCGACGCGCGCGCCTTCCGCCGCGCGGTCGATGAACTGGTGCAGCCATGGGCGGGCAACAAGATCGACAAGGTCGCCGGCATCGAGGCGCGCGGCTTCATTCTCGGCGGCGCGGTGGCGCACCAGGTCTCCGCCGGCTTCGTGCCGATCCGCAAACGGGGCAAGCTTCCGCACACCACGGTGCGTATCGCCTACTCGCTGGAATACGGCCTCGATGAGATGGAAATGCATGCCGACGCCATCCATCCAGGCGAGCGCGTGATCCTGGTCGACGACCTGATCGCCACCGGCGGCACCGCGGAGGGCGCGGTCAAGCTGATGCGGCAGATCGGCGCCAATGTGGTGGCGGCCTGCTTCATCATCGATTTGCCGGACCTCGGGGGTGCCGCGAAGCTGCGGGCGATGGATGTGCCGGTGCGAACGCTGATGACGTTCGACGGGCATTGAGCTAGCGCGACCAGTGAGGGCCTCGTTCCCCGGATGCTGCGCAGTGCGTGAGCGGTGCGCTGCTGATCCGGGGTCCATATGCCGTAGGTCCCGGCTCTGCGGAGCAGCGGAAGGACGCTGCACCGCGTCCGGGACACGATACTGTTGGCCCTCACGACCCCTGCAAAATCAGGTTCAGCTCGAGCTCGCGAAAACTGAAATAGTTCCTGCGGATCCATTGATGCAGCTCGGTCGAAGAATCCTTCTCGCTGCGCAGGTATTCGGTGAACGAGAACGTCAGCCGATCGATATAGGTCTTCAGGAACACCGGAAGGGCTGCGATGCGAACCACCTTTCCCTGGGCGAAAGCGGGCGGCAGTTCGCCGCGCACCACATATTCATTGTCGATGGTGACGAGGGCGGTTGCGGGGGTCTGGCGCTGCAACATCGGATAGCCGCGCGCCGAGACGCGGTCGGTGTCGCCGACGAACAGGATAATCGGCGAGACCCCACGCCGGGCGGCCTCCTTCATGAAGCCGATTTCGTCGGACATCCTGAAGAATTCGTCGAACGCGTGGAAGCCGAGATCGATCACCTTGGCGACCCCGTCATTGATGATCAGGCGGTCCATCAGCGCCATCTTGCCGAGGGTGTCGTCGACCTCCGCGCTTTCGGTGATGTTGGGCAGATATTCCAGCAGCGATGGCTCTTTCAGATTGATGTCGAAGGCCGCGACCGTGCCGTTCTTCAGCAGCAGAAATTCGCTCAGTAGCCGCGCAATCAGCGTCCTGCCGACCAGCGGGCGGGGCGAGCAGATGATGTAGACGGGCGTAGCGGGCATCACGGGTATATCGGGCGAATTCGACGCCCAATCCAGCCCAATCACATCGGCGGCGCCATTATTTTTCGCCGCCGCGTGTCCCCGATTTGCCGGACCCGACCAGATCGGTCAGCTTGATGCGGTCGAATTCGCTCCAGACGTTGGCCAGCCAGTGGCGGACATAACCGCGCAGCACGAACGAGTAGTTCGCGGCGTCGTCGGCCGGGCCCTTGTTGGCCACGAATTTGAGGAACGGCACCGAGGCAACCTCGACCTGCTCATAGGCCATTTCGTTGAGTTTTGGGATGGTGAGCTCGGTGGCGTCCTTGATGCGGTGGAAATATGAATTGTAGGTCGCCTGGTCCCACTGGAAGAACGGGGTGTCGTTGATGAAGTTCTTCACCAGGAAATATTTGGCGCCCGTCATGAAATTCGCGGTTTCCGCGATTTCGTCGAGCGAGGCGATCGAGGGGCCGAGAATGTGGAACACCGCGAACGTGATCTGTCCGGACTTCGCGGCGTCGAGAAAACCGATGTCGCGCAACGATGCCAATGACGGAGACAACAGGCCGGCGCGCACGTCGATCACGGTAACCGAGGGACCGGCCGCATTCAGCGTATCGAAGATCTTCATCTGGTCCGATGTCGTCGTCATGTCGACGATCTCGGTGACTGCCGGGTGAAAGCGCTTCAGCGTGCCGCGCGGGGATTCGGTATCGAAGGCGCGGGTGAGCACGTTGTTGGCGCTGAAATAATCCAGCAGGGTGCGCGAGACCGTCGTCTTGCCGACCCCGCCTTTGTCAGCGCCTACCACAATCACTACTGGCTTCGCCATGGACTCCCCTTATGCGCCATTCTTGATGGGAGCATCCCGGAACAAACCACGGTGTCTGTTTCCGGAAGATCGGCCCCGATCATGCCCCGTACTCCCCGACCGGTTGGGTGCCCCGCACGGTCGGAACGTCCCCCCGCCTGCTTTGGGTGCGAACATGGCAGAAACAAGGGAGAATTCAATTCATTAGACCACGGTTAGGGCTAATCGTGCCAGCTTCGTTAATGGGGCCGAGGCGGGGAAGGCCGCGCCTCAATGGCGGCCCCAGGGGCCGGCGGCGGGGTTGCTCCAGGGGCCGGGCGATGTGCCGGCACCCTCGGTGGCATCGCTCCAGGGTCCCTTGGGCATTGGCGGCGGGACTTCGCCGGTTGAGGGCCGCGGCTGATCGTCCGGCCCATCCGCCGTATCCGACGGCAACGCCAGGGGTCCGGGATCGTGTCCGCCGGCATATTTGACCAGCGCCTGGACCCGCGCTTCGACGGAAGGATGGGTCGCAAACAGGTCGGAAAACCCCTCGCGCGGATTGTCGACGCATAATTCCATCACCGCCGAGGTCGCGCCGGGCAGCTCGCCGCGGTTCTCGATCTTGCGCAGCGCCGAGATCATGGCGTCCGGATTCTTGGTCAGTTCGACCGAGCCTGCGTCGGCCAGCAGTTCGCGCGACCGCGATAGCGCCAGGCGCACCAGCTGCGACAACAGCCATGCCAGCGCGATCAGCGCGACTGCGACGATGACGACAAGGACGGCGCCACCGCCGGAGCTCTTCCTGTCGCTGCTTGAAGAAGAAGAGGAGGAGGACGACGACGACGAGGAGGAAGAGGACGACCACGAGCCGCCGTAGTAGCCAAAATTGGTAAAACTCCGGAAGAACAACTCGGCAAAGAAACCGACCACGCCGGCGATGATCACCGCGATCACCATCATCTGCACATCGCCGTTGCGGATATGGGTGAGCTCGTGGCCGAGTACCGCCTCGATCTCCTGATCATCGAGTGCGTTCAAAAGGCCCGTGGTGACGGTGACGGCATATTGCCTCTGGTTGAGCCCGGTCGCGTAGGCGTTCAGCGCGTCGCTTTCGATGATCTTCAGTTTCGGCATCGGGATGCCGCGCGAGATGCAGAGATTTTCCAGGAGATTGTAGAGCCGGGGCTGCTGCTGCCGCGTCACGTCCTGCCCGCCGGTGACGGCGTCGACGATCGATTGATGGAAGAAATAGGCGATCACGATCCACAGCGCCGCGGCCCCGGTCGCGTAGGGAAAGGCCTTGATCAGGTCGCGCGCCGCCGCGGCCAGATAATAGTCGGCCGGCGCACCGCTGTTGATCATCACTTCCGCGATCAGCGCGCCGGCATAGACCATGACATAGACCAGCGCGAACAGCCCGGCGAGCAGCAGCATCGAACGAAATTTGTTCGATGCGATATGCGTGTAAAGACCGTAGGCGGCCATGTCGCTATCCCGTCGGGATGGTTTGCGAGCTCAGAACTTCACCTGCGGCGTAGCTTCAACTTCGGTCCTGGAGGCGCCGAGATCGAAGAAGTCCTTGCGGGTGAAGCCGAACATGCCGGCGAACAAGGCGGCGGGCATTTGCTGGATACCGGTGTTGTATTCCTGAACCGCGCTGTTGAAGAAGCGGCGGCTGGCCGCGATCTTGTTCTCGAGGTCGGACAATTCGCTCGCCAGCTGCTGGAAGTTGGCATTGGCCTTGAGGTCCGGATAGGCTTCCGACAGCGCGATCAGCCGGCCGAGCGCGCCGCTGAGCTGGTTTTCCGCCGCCGATACCTGCGCCGGGCCCTGCGCCGACATCGCCGAATTGCGGGCCTTGATCACGTCGTCGAGCGTGCCGCGCTCGTGCGCGGCATAGCCCTTCACGGTCTCGACCAGGTTCGGGATCAGGTCGTGGCGCTGCTTGAGCTGCACATCGATGTCGGCAAAGGCTTGATTGACCCGCTGGCCGAGCGCGACCAGCCGGTTATACGCAGCAAACGCGAAAAAAACGAGAACGACGAGGACAGCGATAACGATCCAGCCGGTCGACATGGCAATAAGCTCCTGATGGGACAAACGAATGTTAGCAGTTTAACGGAAATTCAAGGCGCACTGCAGCCGCCACGAAGTGGGTATCGCCTTAGTCGGCCGCAAGGCGCGACCGGTTCATGCCTGCCTTGAAGCGCATGACGGACTTGAAGCCGGACCTTGCGCCATGTCCGAAAAGCGCGCAACGGCAGACAATTATTGGATCGTCGCGCATGTAGGTTCGGCTTCACAGCTTGCAATTGCGCCTCCGGTTCGAACCACGGCCATTGGCGCAGTCATTCGGATCGGACGCCAACGACCGCGTGCTGGAAATGTCCATCAAGGAATTTCATCGACGCCCGGAAGGACGGCTAAGGCTGTTCAGCTTCTCTCGGGGGTGGTTGTGGTTCCGAGGCAATCTCTCGTCCGAGGAAGTAGCTCTGCAGAGCCGGCACGATCACGAGCAGCAGGACGGGTCCGATCAGCATTCCGCCCACGATCACCGCCGCGAGAGGTCGCTGCACCTGGCTGCCAATACCAGTAGAGAGCGCAGCCGGGAGCAGGCCGATGCAGGCCGACAAAGTCATCATCAGGATCGGCCGCATCTGCTGGTCGACGGCACGGAACATGGCCTCGGCTGGTGCCAAACCATCACCGGCCACGCGATTATAGCCGTGGATGATGAGGATGCCGCTCATCACCGACACGCCGAACAGCGAGACGAATCCAATCGCGGCCGAGATGCTGAAATTCAATCCGAAACCGTATAGTCCAAGAATACCGCCGCTGACCGCGAACGGAAGTCCGAGCAGCGCCAACAGGCTGTCACGGAACGAATTGAACAGCCCGTAGAGCAGCACCATGATCAAGACGAAAGTAATCGGGAGAATGATGGCAAGCCGTTTCTTGGCCTGTTGCAGCCACTCGAACTCTCCCGCCCAGTCAATGCGATAGCCGGTCGGCAGCTTCACGTTGCGCTGGATACGCTGCTGCGCTTCCTCCACGGCACCGGCGAGGTCGCGGCCTCGTACGCTAAATTTGATCGGCACGAAGCGCTGGTTGCGCTCGCGAAAGATGTAGGAGGCGCCAGTGTCGAGCGTGATGGCGGCGAAGTCGGTGAAGGGAATGTAGGCGTTTCCGGCGGGAGTCTGAACGCCGACCTTTATATTCTGCACTTCACGAAAGTCGTTCCGATATTTGGGAGCCAGCCGCACCACCACGCCGAATTGGCGGTCCGCCTCCAGGAGCATGGTCGCCACGGTTCCGCCCATAGCAGCCTGAACGACGTTATTGGCATCACTGACGTTCAGCCCGTAGCGCGCTGCCCGTTGCCGGTCGATCTTGATGTTCAGATTGGGCTGCCCGAGCACCCAGAACGCACCAAGATCGGTAATTCCTGGCACCTGAGCCATCTCGGCCATGGCAGCTCTGGCGATCTGCTCCAGAGTGGCGAGATCGGGACCGACAATCTTGATGGAGTTCGCGCCTTTGACGCCCGAGAGTCCTTCCTCAACATTGTCCTGGATATATTGGGAGAAATTGAAGTTGATGCCGACGAATTCGCTCGAAAATTCGGTTTGCAGTTCGTCGACAAGCTTCTCCTTGGTCAAACCTGCCGGCCATTCCTCGAATGGTTTCAGCGGCACGAAGAACTCCGCATTGAAGAACCCCGCCCCGTCGCTGCCATTGTCGGGGCGACCATGTTGCGAGACCACAGTGATGACTTCAGGATGGCGCAGCAGAATTTCCCGCATCCGGTTTACAAGCGGCATTCCTGCCTCGAGCGATAGAGTCGGTGGCATCGACGCGCGAATCCAAAGGTTCCCCTCTTCCAGCGTCGGCAGGAACTCGCTGCCGAGGCGCGAGCCGAGGAATCCACTGATGCCGAGGAAAACCAATCCGACCGCAATCGTGATCTGCCTGTTATTCAGCGACCAGCGCAGCACAGGCGTGTAGACCCGGCGCAAGGCGCGCACGACGATCGTCTCGACTTCGCTAATGTGCGTCGGCAGCAGCAGCGAAGCCAGACAGGGTGTCACCGTGAATGTTGCCGCAAGCGCCCCCACGAGAGCGTAGGCGTAAGTTCGCGCCATCGGACCAAAGATTTGGCCCTCGACCCCCTGCATGGTGAACAGCGGGATAAAGGCCGCCACGATGATCGCGGTGGAGAACAGCACAGCTCGGTCGACTTGCAAACCGCTGATCAGGATGAGTCGCAGCCGATCGGTCCATATCGGGCTACTCGATGAAACTCCAGCGGCTGTCGGATCGTCGCCCCACCGTTTCTCGGCGAGCTGATGCAACAATGCTTCTCTTTCTGCCGGCCTGGCCTGGAGATTGCGATAAACATTCTCGACCAGAATAACGGCAGAATCTACGATGATGCCGAAATCGACGGCGCCGACGGACAGCAGGTTTGCATCCTCGCCGCGCAGGACGAGGATGATAATGCTGAAGAACAATGCGAACGGGACGTTGGCGCCCACGATGATCGCGCTGCGCAAGTCACCGAGGAAAAGCCATTGAACGGCGAAAATCAACAAACAGCCAAAAATGAGGTTATGCAGGACCGTGCTGGTGGTAACGCCAACGAGAGTGGTGCGGTCATAGAACGGAACCAGTTTTACCCCGGGCGGAAGACTCCCATCAGTGTTGATCTTCTCGATCTCCGACCGGACGCGTGCGACAACGTCATTAGTGTGCAGCGTCCGATTCATGATGACGATCGCCGCGACCACGTCATCCGCGTGGTCGCGGCCGGCCTTACCAAGCCGAGGCACATAGCCCACCGAGACCTTTGCGACATCTTTTACGTACAGCGGCAGACCCTGTGACGCAGAAAGCATGACATTCTCGATGTCCTGGACCTTATCGCCCTGGGTCAAGTCGACTGCGCCCCCGCTGTCCATGAGCCCGAGGCCGCGAACATTCACTGACTGCTGTCCCATGTTGATAGTGCGGCCGCCCACGTTGATATTGGCATTGCCGATTGCGCTGATCACCTGCGGCAGCGTCAGGCCGTAGGCTTCAAGTTTTTGCGGATCGACGTCGACGTCGTATTGCTTGGTCGTTCCGCCCCAGGTGTTGACTTGCACGACGCCGGGGACGGCAAGAAGTCGCCGCTGCAATATCCAATCCTGTACCGTGCGCAGGTTGCTCAGCCCGAACTGCCGTGGTCCGACCACCTCATAGCGGTAGATTTCGCCGACCAGGCTGGTCGCCTGGATTTGCGGCGTAACATTACCGGGGAGGCTGACGTTCTGCTGAAGGTTGATAGCTGTCTGCGTGAGCGCGAAATAGTAATCGACGCCGTACTGGAAGACCACGCGGACGAAGGACAGGCCATAGAAAGAGGTCGAGCGAATGACATCGACGCCGGGCGTCGCGGCAAGGCCAACCTCGATCGGGATCGTGAAATAGCGCTCCATGTCCTCCGCGGACAGGCCCGGAGTTTGCGCGGTGATTTCCAGAATCACCGGCGCCGGATTGGGATAGGCCTCGATGTTGAGCCTGGAAAATGCGAACGTGCCGGCGCCAATAAATACGAGCAAGCCCACGAGGACCAGCGGCCTTCGGGTCAAGCCGAATGTGAGAAGTCCCTTGAGCAGAGATTTGCCTCCGGATCCGAGCCTTGCGCTGCTACTCAACGAAGAAACGGGGAACCGGATGTCCCCGGACGCTGCCCAGTTGGTTGAATGTTAGACAGATTCTGGGCTGGCTTGTCCAGATTGGCAGCGAGCCAGTCGTTTTAATTGGCATATACCGCACCGCAAGACGCGGGACCGGGCCATCCAGTCAGGCGCCGGATACGACTATCTGCCCGATGACCTGTTCAGGGCTGCAGCGGCGCGTATGAGCGTCTTGAAGGCATCCTCATCTATTTCATCACCCTCGTGCAAATCGATAGCGCGTCTGACGTTGCCTTCAAGGCTGGAGTTGAACAGTCGTGAAGGGTCCTTGAGCGAAGCGCCCTTGGCGAAAGTCAGCTTCACGACGCTCTTGTACGTCTCGCCGGTGCAGATCAGCCCATCGTGAGACCAAACCGGAACGCCTCTCCACTTCCACTCCTCGATCACCTCAGGGTCAGCCTGTTTGATGAGAGCGCGGACATGGGAGAGAGTCTTGCCCCTCCAGTCGTCCAGTTCCTTGATCCTCGCGTCGATCAGCCGAGAAGGCGATTCGCTCCTGGTCGTTGCGCTCTTTTTCATATTGTTTGCACCTCATTCGGCTGCTTTTCCGTCTTCGCGAAGGTACCAATCACCAATCACCCGCGCCAGCCTGCACGAGGCCGGCATCCGTTCCTGCACTCCTCCCAAATCCAATCGCAAGGCCAATATGGGGCGGAGCGGGTTAACTGTCTGTAGCCGTATCGCCCCAGCGCCAGCGCCGGGCGCGCCCATAGGCGGTTTTGTCGCGGTGCGGCACTCTCGCGATGTGGAGACCGTCGGCGGTGCAGAGTTTCGCTGCAACCTCGACCTTGCTGACCACGGGTTGAGCCAGCACGCGGGCGGGACGCTGTGCGAGCGGCGCGCGCGTCAGTGCGACATAACTGAACTTTTCATCCTCGAACGGAAGCTCGGCTCCCTTGAGCTGCATGTGCGCGCGCAGGCGCGGCAGGCGCTGGGTGAAATGACACCAGTCCGGCGCTTGAAGCGGACATTTGCCGTCGTGCGGGCAGGGGGCTGCGACATGCGCGCCGGACGCGATCAATTGTGCCCGCAGGGCGAGGATCCGCGCGTAACCCGCCGGCGTGCCGGGCTCGACGACGAGCAAGGTATCACGGGTTTTTGCCCACAACCGTTCAGCGAACGCGCTTCGCCCGGCGTCGCCGATTTCGCCGATCACGTAGCTTGCCACCACAAGATCGGCCGGCTCGGCATCGGCCAGCGCCGCGCCGGCTTCGCCCCGATGGCAGGTCATCTTCATCAGTCGCGCATTGTCGCGGCCGAGGTCGAGCGCCAGTGCACGCAGGGCGCCGTTGGAGTCGAGCAGGGCAAGGCTTTGCAACGAGGAAAAAGCCTCGGCCGCGGCCCAGGTAGCCGTGCCCGGTCCGGCGCCGACATCGAGCAGGCTTGCCGGCGCGAAGTCCGGCCTCAGTTCGCAAAGCGCGTTGAGGCTTGCGGTCACCGCGGCAAAGGTCGCGGGCATCCGCACCAGCGCATAAGCAAGCGCGTCGGCTTCGGAGACGATCGCGCCGGAGGTGCCGCCATCGCGGTAGGTCCTTGAGATCAGCGCGGCGCGTTCGGCGGTGTCGGTTCGCGACAACCCCTGCAATTTCGCCTCAAGCGCGGCTCTCAGTTCGGCGGGGAGGATGGGCGCGGTCATGATATGCCTTCACACGCACCTCCGGCTATGTCGCTTTGGCGACACCCGCACAACCTCTTTCCTCAACTCGACTTCGTTGCGGTTCGCCGGTGTACGGGAAGGTCAATACCGAAATCGAGCCCGTGTGTCCAAACTGCTGGTTAAGGCGTCCATCGAACCCCTTGACCAGTTCGTCGAATTGTGAGCCCGCGTCCCCGCCGAACATTTTCCGGAGCTGAGCCGTTGTCTGTGACCCTGCATTCAACAAGCTTGCCGGCGCGCGACAACTCCACGCGAATCTCTCCCTTCCCGTTGCCAAATGCGTGCCGTGCCGCATTTGTTACAAGCTCATACACCATCATTCCCAGCTGCCAACACCGCTCCGATGACAGCCGCAAAGGTGAGGCTGTCAGCACGAGATCAATTTTCATGCCATCGAGCTTCGATCGGCTGATCGAGAGACAGAGGTTCTCGAGATACGATGCCGCGTCGATGTGTGTGTCGTTTTCCGGCATCTGCAATGCGCGATGCAGCTCCGCATAATGGGACAGGAGCTCAATAATGTGGGCCAGCGCGACTTTGACTTCGTGATTGACGGAACGCGCAGCGGTCCGAGACACGGCGCCGATGAGAGAGGAAAATTCGTTATTGATCCTGTGGATCAGCTCGTGCAGCAGAATGCGTTCCAGGTTGATTTCCCGTTTCAAGGCAACCTCCGTCATGGAGTCCTCCTGTTCAAAGCCTTCTTCATCAGTGGCCGGTGACCGAATACTCCGGCCTTGACTGACGGACAGCTGCAGGGGCTAGCGCCGATTCCTCCAAATGAAAACCGGCGCTTCATTTCATTCGGTGCTGAAACAAATTCAGGAATTGAGCGACGCGTTCAGCCTTTTAAAAAGGGATTCTCGAGTGAGCGCATATCCTGCGACGACTTGGGAGCGCGAATCATTTCAATGAAGGCCCGCAGTGCGGCGGGCACCTGTCGGTGTCCAGGATAATACAGAAACAGCCCTTCCAGGCAGGGTGAGCTTCTCTCCAGAACGCGCACCAACTGGCCAGTGCGCAGGAAGGGTTCAGCCAGGGCCTCGACGGCATACGCGATTCCAAGCCCGTCGACGGCTGCGCGAATAGCGAGATAGGGATCATTGACGGTCACCGCGCCCGCCAGCGACATCCTCTTGGTCTTGCCGTTCCGCTCGAAAGACCATGGGAAAACTGCCTCATTCGGCGCAAAGCGATATTGAATGCAGCTGTGGGAGGCAAGATCATCGAACGTGCGCGGAGGAGGCCGCCGCTCGAAATACTCGGGAGCTCCGACCATAGCCACTTTCATCGGCCCGAGCACACGAACCGCAATCATGTCTGCGCCTGCCCACTCCTTACGCCCGATCCCCGCATCGAAGCTGCTCGCCACGATGTCGATCGGTCTCGTCTCCACCAAAATCTCGAGATGGACATCCGGATATGTTGACGCGAACCGTGCCCACACCGGCGCGATCGCTGCGGCTGCGGCAATATGGGTTGCATGAATCCTCAAGCGACCGAACGGACGCTGCCGCTGTTGATTCAAACTTTCCAGAGCGCCGGAAATCTGATCAATGGCCGGTCGCAGCTGTTCCAGCAGGCGAAGGCCGGCATCGGTGAGAGAGACGCTACGCGTGGTGCGATGCAGCAAGCGCACCCCGAGACGCTCCTCCAGTTGGCGTATCGAATGGCTGAGGGCCGATGCGGTAACGCCAAGCTGCGTGGCCGCCGCGCGAAAGCTCGGGTGATTGGCAACGACGACGAATGAGTTCAGGTCGGCGAGGTCGCTACGATTCATTGCTGAATTCCGCTCAGTAGCGAGTGCAACAGATATAGCATTTCCTTTCGGCACACTTGTCAATATCTGCGTCCGTTGAGCGCCGGCAATCACGAGCCGGTGGTGGCAAGGACGAGGATATCAAGATGGGTATCGTTCGATTTGCGTTGAAATTTCCATACACCTTCTACGTCCTGGCGGCCTTCATTCTGTTTCTCGGCGTCTCCGCGATCATGGTCATGCCGGAGGACATCTTCCCCGAGATCAACATTCCCGTGGTGTCGGTGATCTGGCAGTACACGGGCCTCAGCGTGCCGGAAATGGAGCAGCGCGTCACGACCTATAGCCAGTACTCGATGAGCACCAGCGTAAACGGCATCAAGAACATGGAGGCGCAGACCCTCAACGGCATCTCGGTGCAGAAGATCTATTTCCAGCCCGACGTCAACCTCGACCTCGCCATCGCGCAGATCGTCTCGGCAACGAATACGATCCGCTCCGTGATGCCGCCCGGCATCCAGGCGCCAATCGTGGTGTCGTACAATGCTTCGAGCGTTCCGGTGCTGCGGCTCAGCCTCAAGTCCGACCGTCACAGCGAGCAGCAACTCTATGACTACGGGCTCTACAACCTGCGGCAGCAGCTTGCGCCGGTTCAGGGCGTGACGTTTCCCGCCCCGGATGGCGGCAAGTACCGGCAGATCATGGTCGATATCGATCCAGTCAAGCTTCAGGCCAGAGGCTTGACCCCGACAGACGTGGTGAACGCGGTCAATGCTCAGAACCTGACATTGCCTTCGGGTCTCGCCAAGATTGGCGATACGCAATACACGGTGCGCACCAACGCAATGCCTGTGAGCATCACCGATCTCAACGACATTCCGATCAAATATGTCAATGGGCAGACGGTGTTCCTCAAGGATGTCGGCCAGGTGCATGACGGCTGGGCCGTGCAGCAGAACGTCGTCCGCAACGACGGCCGGCGTTCCGTGTTGCTGAGCGTTCTCAAGAACGGCAATGCCTCGACGGTTGCGGTCGTCAATGGAGTCCGGAAAGTCCTTGAGGTTGCCCGCGCGGCGGCACCTCCTGGCCTCTCCATCAACGAGCTGTTCGATCAATCGAAGCTCGTCACCGCCTCGATTGCCGGCGTGCTCCGCGAGGGAGCGATCGCGGCCGGCCTCACCGGACTGATGATCCTGCTATTTCTCGGTTCATGGCGGTCGACCCTGATCGTCTTGATCTCGATTCCCCTGTCGATCCTCACCTCGAT
>Ga0210405_10000430_pt1 | contig 56741 bp, 49 predicted proteins | sample IncBWH11MmetaG_FD_155492 | JGI IMG/M metagenome (GOLD analysis project Ga0210405, IMG submission 155492) | Forest soil microbial communities from Barre Woods Harvard Forest LTER site, Petersham, Massachusetts, United States - Inc-BW-H-11-M | ecosystem: Environmental > Terrestrial > Soil >...
CTTGTCGAGGCCAGATCCCAGATATATTTCGTTCCCGGCTCGAAATAGACAGACGAGTTCCACGAAGGATCGACGGCAGGTTTGGAATTGTTCTCGGAAGTAGCCGCTGGATTCGAGTCCGTTTTCGCCGGTTTTGATTTTCCGGCAGACTGATTTGCGAGCTTATGTTCGAGCTTATAAACTTTTCCGTCCGGAGCGGTGGCCGCAAAGATTGCGCCGCCAGGTCCAGCCTTCAGCGCTTGCACCTGCAGTTCTTTCGGCTCAAAGATAATCGACGCCTTGCCGCCCGGCGTGATTCGATAAACCCTGGCTGGCGCGCCCGCCGCCACGTACACGTTGCCGTCATCGTCGGCCGCAATCGCCCAGATGTAGGTAGAAGGCGTGGCGTATAGATTTTTGAACGTAGGCGCGAGTTCCAGGCCGCCGGTGCTTTGAATCGCGACTCCAGAAGCGGTGCCCTTGGTGAGCTCGTCGAATTTCGATTGTTCCCACGTCCGCGTACCCTCAGCGAACGCCCGTGTCGGCAGCGCCGAATTGCAAAGGATGATGAGAAGGAAGCCAATAGGAAAGAAGGAAAAAAACCTTCGCGCACTCTGCAATTTCGTACCTCGATGCGTTAATATATGGAGAATATTCAAGGTTATCACGCCAAACCGGACCCAAGCTGCCGGCCACCCTCGTGATTTCACGCCCAATTCTCGTCAATCCCGTAAATTTGATATCGTAAGATTTCATGAAGACCTCGCGCTCAGAGCTGTTGCACCTGCTCGCTTGTAAGTCTTTCCGCCTGGGCGAGTTCAAGCTTTCTTCGGGTGGGACCAGCGACTACTACATTGACTGCCGCACCACCACTCTTGACGCCAAAGGTTCGCGCCTTACCGGCGAAGTATTCTTCGATGAAATCCGTGAGCGAGGCTGGAAGCCACAGGCGATCGGCGGCCTAACAATGGGCGCGGATCCGGTTGTGGTGGCGGTCTCGGTGGTGAGCGGTGAACTGCACGGATTCCTAGTGCGCAAAGCCGAGAAGCAACACGGAACCGGGCAACGGATCGAAGGCTATCGCATCAAAGGTGCGAGAGTCGTAATTGTCGATGACGTTTGCACTACCGGCGCCTCGACCGTGCAGGCCATCGAAGCCGCGCGCCAATTTGGATTTGAAGTTGTCGGCGTCATGTGCCTGGTGGAGCGTGAAGAAGCGAAAGGCAGGCCGAACGTTGAGAAGGCCGCGGCGCCAGCTTCGTTCGTTTCTATCTTTACGGCGAGCGATGTGCGCGCCGAACACATTCTGCAGAATGACGATACCGTTCCGCCGGTTTTTGCAGTGGCTGCCAGTTGCGAAATCTGCGGCCGGCCCGCGGTCACAAATATTCCGGGAAACCGTTGTGCGGCGCATCGCGTGTAGCATTCACGAATTTTTCCAATATAATCCAAACTCTTATGATCCAAAGTATCGAATGGACCGAAAACGGCGTGCGCTTCCTCGACCAGACGAAGCTGCCAACGGAAGAAACCTACGTTACCTGCAAGACGTACGACCAGGTCGCGGATGTGATCCGAAACATGGTGGTGCGCGGAGCTCCGGCCATTGGCGTGGCCGCAGCCATGGGGATCGCACTCGGAGTGAACGACTCCAAGGCCGAGACCGTCAGCGAACTCAAGCGAGAGCTCGACCACATGTGCGACGTGCTGGCCAAGACACGGCCCACGGCGGTCAATCTTTTCTGGGCGATCCGCCGTATGCAAGGCAAGTTCGAGAAGATTCGCATCCGGCCCATCGCGCAGATCAAGCAGGAACTGACCGAAGAATCCAAGCGCATGCACTCCGAGGACATTGCGGCCAACCGGGCTATGGGTCGTCACGGTGCAACATTAATGCCGAGCCAGGGCGGCGTGCTGACCCACTGCAACACCGGCACTCTCGCTACCGCAGGCTACGGCACCGCACTTGGCGTGATCCGTGCGGCAGTTGAGCAAGGGAAGAAAATCCACGTCTACGCCGACGAAACCCGGCCTTTTCTGCAGGGTTCGCGCCTTACCGCGTGGGAGTTAATGAAAGACGGCATTCCAACCACGGTCATTTCCGACAACATGGCCGGTGCCATGATGAGCCAGGGCAAGATTGGAGCCATTGTGGTTGGCGCCGACCGCATCGCTGCGAATGGCGATGTGGCCAACAAAATTGGGACTTACTCCGTAGCCGTATTGGCTAAAGAGCACGGGATTCCGTTTTACGTGGCCGCTCCCATCTCTACCATTGATTTCGCCTGCCCGGACGGCAGCCAAATTCCGATCGAGCAGCGAAATCCACGAGAAGTCACCCACATCGGTGGTAAGCAGATGGTGCCGGATGGCGTATCGGTCGAGAATCCAGCCTTCGACGTGACGCCGGCAAAATATATCGCCGCGATTATCACCGAGCATGGACTCGCCCGAGCCCCCTATCACGAGTCTTTGCAGGAACTTGCTGGTGGTAAAGAAAGCAAAGTCGAAGTCTAGTCTGCCAGAGCGCCGATCTGCTCTCCCAAGAGCAGAATCTTGCCAGCACCGCGTGATGCGGGTCACATCTCCCGAACGAAAGGTCGCGTACATTGCGATCAGCGTATCTTTTGTGGCCGCGGCGGGGCTCTTAACCGTCGCTCATCATCTTCGCGCTCCGTATGGTTCAAACGTGCCATGGGATTCCACAGGCCTACTGTGCGAAGATGGCCGCCTCTACTGTTTGCGTCCTAGTTCGGGTAAAGCGGGCACCGGATGTACCGTAGAGGAGGCAACGTGCATCTAATTGATCAAGTGGCAGAATCTACTTCGGATCAAGAACAAGAGGCGCTGCTGCGGGTTCTAGGGTTGAAGAAGGTTTTTCGGTCCGGCGAATCGGACCTCGTGCTCTTTGAGAATTTATCGTTCGAAGTAAAGCGCGGCGAGATGCTGGCCATCGTCGGAGAGTCAGGAGCGGGTAAGAGTACCTTGTTGCACATACTCAGCGCTCTTGATCATGCTTCCGCAGGTGACGTATACTGCGCCCAATTGAAGCTAAACTCTTTGTCGGCGGACGAGGCAGCGGAATTTCGCAATCGCGATGCGGGCTTCGTCTGGCAATTTCACTATCTGCTGCCGGAATTTACCGCGGCAGAAAACGTGGCGATGCCTCTCCTGCTGCGCGGGCGGAACTGGACCGAGGCAGAGCCGGAGGCTTTACGCTGGTTGCGCGAAGTTGGATTAGAGCAACGTGCGCATCACCGGTCGGGTGAGCTTTCTGGCGGGGAGCAGCAGCGGGTGGCTCTTGCGCGGGCTCTCATTACTGGCCCGAAATTGCTGTTGGCCGACGAGCCTACCGGCGATCTCGATGGGCAGACGGCAGAGGCGGTTTTCGCGCTGATCGCGCGATTGCATCGCGAGCACCAGCTCACTTCCATCATTTGCACCCATAACCTGTCGTTCGCGCGCCGCTGCAATCGGGTCATGCGGCTGCAGCGGGGACGCGTAGAAGAGATTAAGCCGGAGTCGTTGCCGGCATAGCAGCAAAGGCAACAAGATTAGTTAGACCAAGATTAGTTAGAAAAGGTGCAACAATTTAGGACGGTCGGCAGGCGGAAGAGATTTGAACAGGTTCCTTCAGTAACATTATAAAAACGTTTGAGTACTTGGGTTCGGTGGCCGTTTGATTGCATAATAAGAAAGTCATGGCAAGCGGGTCACAACGCGCAAACGTTAATGGGCGGGGAGTTCGGTAGAGGTCGAGCGGGCACCAGCACCTTCTCGGCCAGAAAGTTTTAGGGGGAAGGGCATTATGTTTGAACGCTATACGGAGAAAGCCAGGCGCGTAATCTTTTTTGCGCGCTACGAAGCAAGCCAGTTTGGGTCTCCTTATATAGAGACGGAGCACCTTCTGCTGGGACTGCTGCGCGAAGACAAAGCCCTCACCAATCGATTCCTGCGTTCGCACGCCTCAGTGGAATCCATTCGTAAGCAAATCGAGGGTCACACCACCATTCGGGAAAAAGTTTCCACCTCAGTCGACTTGCCTCTGAGCAACGAGTGCAAGCGCGTGTTGGCCTATGCCGCGGAAGAAGCGGAAAGGCTATCGCATCGGCACATTGGGACTGAACATCTTCTTTTGGGTTTACTGAGAGAGGAGAAGTGCTTTGCCGCGGAAATTCTGCATGAGCGCGGACTGCGCCTTTCAGCCATTCGCGAAGAACTAGCCCGCACCAGCCAGGAAAAAGCGCAGCCGCAGCGCCAGCGGGAGTCCTCACTGCTCAGCGAGTTTTCGCGCGATCTTACGCAGGCGGCAATGGATAGCCAGCTCGATCCGTTGGTGGGCCGTGACGGAGAACTCGAGCGAGTCATCCAGATTTTGTGCCGGCGCACGAAGAACAATCCTGTTCTGATTGGCGAACCCGGCGTAGGCAAGACTGCCATCGTTGAAGGTCTGGCGCAGCGCATCGCCGATGGCGAGGTTCCGTCGTTTCTGGCGGACAAGAGAATTCTCGCCCTCGATCTTTCCTTGATCGTCGCCGGAACGAAATATCGCGGCCAGTTCGAAGAGCGCCTGAAGACCATCATGAAGGAGTTGATGGAGTCGCAAAACTCCGTCATCTTCATCGACGAGCTGCACACTCTTGTCGGCGCCGGCTCGGCGGAAGGTTCACTCGATGCCGCGAACATTCTGAAACCCGCATTGTCGCGCGGCGAGATTCAGTGCATCGGTGCAACCACTCCGGGTGAGTATCGTAAGAGTATTGAGAAAGATCGCTCACTCGAGCGCCGCTTCCAGGCAGTGAAAGTTCCGCCGCCCAACGAAGCCGATGCCGTGAAGGTTCTGTTCGGCATTAAAGATCGTTACGAGAAATTCCACGCCGTCACTTATACCGACGACGCCATTAATTTCGCGGTATCGCATTCCAATCGCTATATTCCCGATCGGTTCCTGCCGGATAAGGCGATCGACTTGGTGGACGAGGCCGGAGCGCGGGTAAAGCTGCGCCAGACTTCGCAGCCCGAGGAGATCACCGAGGTTCAGAAGCGCATCAAGTTCATCGTGCACCGTATGGAGAACGCGATCGCGAATCACGAGTTCGAGAAGGCCCGCTTCTACTCGGATGAAGAACGCAAAGAGCGCGAGAATTTGCGTGCTCTGCGCGAGAAATACCATCTCGATGAGTCTTCCACCGGCGTCGTTGGCCGCGAAGACATCGAAGACGTGGTTTCCCGCTGGACCGGCGTTCCCATCACTTCGATCAAGGAAGAAGAAACCCAAAAGCTTCTCCGCATCGAAGAAGAGTTGCACAAGCGCATCATTTCGCAGGATAAATCGATCAGCGCGTTGGCTCGTGCGATCCGGCGTTCACGCGCGGGATTGAAGAGTCCGAACCGGCCGATTGGCTCGTTCCTGTTCCTTGGACCAACCGGCGTCGGCAAGACTGAAGTGGCTCGTACTCTCGCGCAGTTCATGTTCGGAACCGAAAAGGCTCTTGTCCGCTTCGATATGTCAGAGTTCATGGAAAAGCACTCGGTCTCGAAGCTGATCGGATCGCCTCCGGGCTATGTCGGCTACGAAGAGGGTGGTCAACTCACCGAGCGTGTGAAGCGTGCGCCGTATTCCGTGGTGCTGTTGGATGAAATCGAGAAGGCGCATCCCGATGTCTTTAACATCCTATTGCAGGTTTTTGAAGACGGCCAGCTAACTGACGGGCTCGGCAACACGGTCGATTTCAAGAACACCATCCTCATCATGACCTCGAACATCGGCGCCCGGCACTTGCAGAAGCGCGAGGGTTTCGGCTTCCAATCGACCAAGGACGAAATGGTTTCCGGCAAGGTCGAGGAAATGGTGAAGGGCGAGGTCAAGCGCACCTTCAATCCGGAATTCCTGAACCGTCTCGACGAGATCATTCTGTTCCTGGCGCTGAGCGAGGCCGACCTGATCCAGATTCTCGAGCTCATGGTCACGCAGCTCAACACAAACCTGGCGCAGAAGTCGATCACTGTGTCTGTGGCGGATGAGGCCAAGAAATGGATTCTCAACCAAACCCTCACCGACCGCACCTACGGAGCCCGCCCGCTGCGCAGAGCATTGCAGAAATATATCGAAGACCCGCTGTCGGAAGCGCTGATTCAGGGCACGATCACGACTCGTCCGGCATTTATCGAGGTCTTCCTTGAAGACAACAAGCTGTTCTACCGTCCGGTGGACGCGGAGAAGACCGAGGGCGTGCTGCTGTACGAGAACAGCTAGAACAGCTTTCAGCCATCAGCTCTTAGCCGTCAGCTTTTGCTGGCGGCTTTTGTTTTTTCCGACTATTTTTGTTAGCGCGCGTGTATATTCCCGGATTGTTTCCGGCCGTGAGCGGTTATAGATGAATTGTCCTTGCCTGCGGGACTCGATCAGATTTGCTTCAGCCAACACTCGAAGATGATGAGAGATCGTCCCCGGCGTGAGCGGGCACTTTTGCATTACCTCGCCACAAAACATCTGCCCGCGAGACGAAATGGTCTCGTAAATGCGCAGGCGGGTGGGGTCGCCCAAGGCCCTGGAAATCTTAGCTAACGTCTTCTCTGTCATACATGCACAGTATAGTCCTTAGCTGGCGGTGCCTAATTCTGAATCTTTGATATTTTGACATACATCAAACTATTAAGATTCAGCCAGCGAGTGTTAGTGGCTGCTCTTAAGGATTTCTGCATTCAATGATTGGAGAGATTTTATGGCGAAAAGATTTGAAGGCAAGATAGTAGTCATAACAGGCGGCAACAGCGGCATCGGACTGGCCACGGCCAAGCTTTTTCACGACGAGGGGGCCAGGGTCGCCATCTCAGGACGCGATCAGAAGACGCTGGATGAAGCTGTCAAAACCATCGGTAACGGCACCCTGGCCGTGAAGGCCGATGTTTCGAAGTTGGCTGATATCGACAAGTTCTTCAGCGAGGTGGGCGCGAAATTCGGAAAGATCGATGTTCTGTTTGCCAACGCCGGGATTGCTAAGTTCAGCCCTGCAGACGGCAGCAGCGAGCAGCTGTTCGATGAGCAGTTCGATATCAACGTCAAAGGTCTATATTTTACCGTGCAGAAAGCAATTCCTCTTCTTAACGATAACGGTAGTATCGTATTGAACTCGTCCGTAGTCGGTACGAAGGGCTACCTGGGTTCAAGCATCTACGCAGCGACCAAAGCGGCAGTGCGGTCGCTGGCTCGCACCCTCGGCGCGGAATTGGTGGGCCGCGGTATTCGCGTAAACGTCGTAAGTCCGGGACCAATCGAGACTCCAATTCTTGGAAAAGGCGGAATGCCGCAGGCCGCTGTGGACGACTTCGCGGAGAACATCAAGAACCGCGTTCCCATGAAGCGTTTTGGCAAACCAGAAGAGGTAGGGCGCGCTGTTCTATTCCTGGGTGGCAACGAAGCTTCATATATCACGGGCGTCGATTTGAATGTCGATGGCGGAACCGGACAGATCTAATAGGGACAACAGATCTCAGCCGTCGGCCGAAAGTCGGCGGCTTTTTCTTTTTGGCAGGCAGCCTCGACGTGATCTTTGTAGCTCACTGCACTGTCACCTTCACCTTTGCCGTAGACCGGCCATAAGCGTTGGTTCCGACTAACGTGTAAGTCGTGGTTGCCGTCGGAGTCAAAATCACGGAAGCTCCTCGCACGGCTCCCGCCTGCGGCAAAACCACAAGATACGAAGCCCCAGAAACATTCCAACTCAAAGTCACTGGCTGGCCGGAGGATACGGTCTGCGGATTTGCCGTGAAGCTGTGAATTGCCGGCGCTGGTCCCGTCGGAACATTGTTCGGCGTATACAGAGGATCGATCAGCACCACTTCGAACGCCGACGCCGGAACCGATTTCAGGGTGCCGAGATCGTCGTTATTCCAGCGATTGTCCGGGTCGCCGCTGATGAACATCGAGCTGCCGTTGTCGGCCATGATCATGCCGTATTTCTTCAGTGCGGCAAGAATCGTCTGCGCCTGCGGCGGGAACGAAGAAATGTTGTAGGAGGCCTGCAACCGCATGCGCATGCCCATGGGTGCGGCATCAGGATTGCTTGAGTTTCCAGCCCAGTGCGAAGCCGGCGGCGTAAATGCAGTCTCGCTGTTCTGCAGCGTGAAGCGCAAAGCATGGTGGATGGCGCCGCTCGCGACCTCATCGTAGCGCGCCAGCCCCGCGAACACCGAGAGCCCGGCTGCATCCGCTGAAGTCCAGGTGTAGGGCCGCTGCTCGTCGTTCAACAGATCCCAAACCGCTCCCGAGGCGGCTTCCCAACTTCCATTCTTTTGCGAATACGAACTGTAGAGTTCGTAAAGCCAGCAGTTGTCGCGATCGAGCACCAGCACGTGCCGGTCGCCGTTGCCCGGATTCGGATAGCCTTCGATAGGAGCATTTTTCGGGACGGGCATCGGTCCAGGGTCGCTCTCTGAGCCATAAGCGGTATATTTGATCGGCACAAATGGCGATCCGGTGACTACGATGTAAGGAATACCGATGGTTTGGCCGCCGTAGAGTCCTGCGCCAAAATCGGGATGCAGTGGCGTGGAGTCACCGATGAAACTTATGATGGCGCTGGAATTGGGATCGACTGGAGCGGCAGAAATATCCTGATTCCACGCATTGTCACTGGGGAATGGAATGAATCCGTTGAGGCTGGCGCCGCGGCCCAGGCTCATGCCGCTGCAGGATTGAGCTCGCGCGCCGGAAGTAAAATATGAGATGCATAGTACGATGGCAAGCAGAAAACGGAGTCGCTGCATGGAAACACCTCGGGAAGGGAATTCGTTGAGGCCAGATTAGCACGATCTCAGCGCACAGAAATCGTCGCAAAAAACACGGAAGTTCAACCGCGACGAAGACAAGTAGGACATGAGCAACCGTCCGGACGGCCGATGGCTCGATAAAGTTTTTGCAACTCGTGGCCGCAGAGACGAATCCGAATCCAAAGGGTACCCAACCCAATTCTGTGGAGGTAAGCATGACGCGCAAGATCAACATCGCCGAAAAGTTCGCCAAAATCTCAGAATTCTTCAAGCCGCACATTGCGGCTGAATTGAATGGTCAGGCGATCAAACTGGTGAAGGTGAACAGGGAGTTCGTCTGGCATCACCACGACCACGAAGACGAAATGTTCCTCGTGGTCAAGGGAAAGTTCCGCATGGAATTTCGCGACCATGACGAGTGGATCGGGGAAGGTGAGTTTATCGTAGTCCCGCGCGGCGTGGAGCATCGTCCCGTCGGCGAAGAGGAATGCTGGATTATGCTTTTCGAGCCGCCTTCCACTCTCAACACCGGCAACGTGATTAACGAGCGCACCGTGTCTGAGTTGCAACATGTCTAGCATCGCAGTCAGTTTTTGATAGCTGCCGAGGGTTCACTTATACAAACCTCGGCAGCTATCGGTCGTTCTGTTTCACGAACCATGAAAATCACTCGGCTGATTCTTCTCTGTGCTATGTCGATCACCGCCGTAGCGCAATCGAAATCCACCTACGAGGTCTACGCAATCCGCTACGCAACTTTGCCCGGCTTCCCGGTCTCCGACCTGGTGGCCGGCGCCGAACCTGGCCGAAAGCTCGACATCGCCATGATGATCTGGCTGGTCCGCGGCAACGGCCATAATATCCTTGTTGACTCAGGTTTTTATCACGACCGTTTTTTTAAAGACTGGGAGGTAAAGAATTTCACCAAGCCTTCCGACTCTCTTGTGCGTCTAGGCCTGAAGCCCGAGGACATCACCGATGTCATCATCACGCACATGCACTGGGACCACGCCGATGGCATGGACCTGTTTCCCAACGCCCGCATCTGGATTCAGAAAGACGAGCTGCAGTATTATGCTGGCCAAGCCTGGCAATCGAAGGACACTCACGGAGGCATCGATGAGGAGGATGTACTCACTCTAGTGAAACTGAACACACAAGGACGCGTAGGTCTTGTGGATGGCGATGTTCAACAAATTATTCCCGGCGTGACCTGCTACACCGGCGGCAAACATACTTTTCAATCTCAGTACGTAGGCGTGCAAACGGCCGGCGGAACCGTTGTCCTGGCCAGCGACAATATGTATTTATATGAAATCTCGAAAGGCATGTGCCAATTGCCGCCACTCTCGATGCTGCGTCAAACCTCCGCGCGCAGGATCGCATGAAACAAATCGCGGTACGCCCGGATCTGATCGTTCCCGGACACGATCCGGCAGTCTTCGCAAAGTTCCCGAATCCCGTGCCGGGAGTAGCCAAAATCCAATAACCGCAGATCGCTCAACCGCAAGGTCCAGTAACCGCTGATCCGATTGAGAGTAAGCTGCGACCAAATCCGCCCTGCTTTCATCTAGAATGAAACCATGGATGTGACCGTCTATTCTGCAGCGTGGTGCCCCGATTGCCGCGAAGCCAAACGCTTCCTAGACAAGCACCATATCCCCTACAAAGAGATCGACGTCCAATCCACGCCAGGTGCAACGGAAGAGATCGTCAAACGCACCGGCAAGCGCGCCATCCCGCAGTTCGTGATCGATGGCGAGTGGGTGCAACCCTACGTGCCGGGGCGAGGATTCCTCTACGAACAAATGGCAAAACGGCTGGGCATCGAAAAACCCTAGCCCCGCCGCGCATTCAACTCAGCACGAATCCCCTTTCTTAGTCGCCTCTGATATCCCCCGGTCATCATCTTCCGTACCGTGGAAAAGCCCCGCCGGACAAGGCAACATGACCAATCCCCCGCATTCATCGAGCACGGGGGCTATCCGCTCATGTCCGAACCGGAAGATCGTCAGGCATCGAACGAAGTTAGCGACATTTGGCAGTGGATGGTGCAGTCCGTGCTGGGAGTGGCGCTGGTGGTTGGCACGGTTGCTCTCTTCCACTACTATGCGCCCGCCACGGCGCAGGCCCCACAGCAGGAAGAAGAACTCCGAAAGCAGGTCGGCCAGCTTTCGCGGCAGGTCGCAGAACTCGAAAAAGAACAGGCGATGCCTGCCCTGGTTCTGGCTCACTATCGTAATTCGATTGGCTACATCCACGGCGTTTTTCAGGTTGGTTTTCCGAACCAGCCAATCGCGATTCGCGCGCGCGTATCGGGAACAGGCTTCCTGGTTGGCAACGGACTTCTCGCCACCAACCGCCATGTGGCCGAGCCCTGGTATGGAGACGCCGAGGCCGAAGCCCTGATCCAGCGCGGCGCCACAGCCCGCTTAGAGAGTTTGGTTGTATTCTTTCCCAACTCTCCCACGCCGGTGACCTTAACCCCCGGAACAGTTTCTTCCGGCGGCGATCTTGCTGTACTTAGAATTGAAGATAAAGAGGCTGTGAGCGGCCTCCCTGTGCTTCCGCTGGCGAAGGGAACGGCATCGCCCGGAGAGTTGGTGACGGTGATCGGCTATCCCATGGGAATCGCCGGGATGGTGGCGAAGTCGCCGAGCGGAATTTACCAGCGGCTCGCGTACCGGCACAATGACATCAACGCTGCGAGCGAACTCGCGGCGCTATCGTTGATTCGCCCTTCCACAACTTGTGGGCACCTGGGTGATGTAGTCGGCGACAAGCTGATTTACGACGCCCCTACGGCGCACGGCGGCAGCGGCGGACCTGTTTTCAACTCGAATGCTGAAGTGATCGGCGTGAACTCCGCCTACATCGACGGATTCTCTGGTGGCACTCTGGGCGTCTCGGTAGAAGCCCTGCGCCCGCTGATCGACGCGGTCGAGAAGAAGTAGTAGAGATTCACCTACTTCAACCCTGAAACATCCAGGCCAGCTTTCCTCGGAAACCATCCCGGTTCGCGCACATGCTCATCCTGGAAACGCCGGAGCCGAGCGGCCATCACGCCACTGCGGCCCAAGTACCCCACCACTTTGCGATGGTCGGCGCGTTCGACCACAGGCAAACGTCCGATGTCATAGCGCAGCATCTTCGACGCAGCTTCGGAGACAAGTTCGTCAGGGTGCGTCACTATAAGTCGTGTGCTGCCAGCCTCCTCGATACTCATCGCTCCGGCGGAATCTCTGTCGAATGCGCGGAGCAGGTCGCCACGGGTGATGATGCCCGCAAGCTTCCCGTCACCGTCGAGGATCAGCAGGGCTTCGTGGCGAGCTACGGCGGGATCGTGTCGCGCGATACGTTCGGCAAGTTCGCTTACCATCGTCCCAGCCGCGACCGCAGGCAGTTCGCGGTCCATGGTCTCGGAAACTTTGCTTTGCGACAGAGTGTCAGCTTCGTAGTCCTGATGAACATGCAGGCCGCGGCGTGCAAGTTTTTCCGTCATGATCGAACTGTTGGGCATCATGAGCATAGCAATGCCATCGGCAATGACGCTGACCAGCATGAGAGGCAGCACGGAGTTGTAATCCCGCGTGATTTCGAAAGCGAAGATGATGAACGTAAACGTGGCGCGTGACGCTGAGGCAAACACCGCACCCATCGCCACCAGTGCGAAGGCGCCGGGCGAGAGGTGTGCGCCAGGCAGAAAGTGATTGGACACTATGGCGAAAATGCCGCCCATCGCGGCGCTCCACATAAAGCAAGGCGCCAGCAATCCACCGGAGGTGCCGGAGCCTAGCGAGATGGCCAGGGCCGCGGCTTTTGCCAGCATGACAACCAGCAAAAGCTTCCACGCCAGCTGCCCATTGAGAATATCGCCGATGGTGTCATATCCGACGCCGAGTACGCGAGGTACGAAGAAACCGATGATCCCCAGTCCGAGCGCGCCGATTGCCGGCCACCACAGTTCATCGAACGGAAGCTTGTCGAATTGATCCTCCACCCAATAAAGCAGCTTGCTGAAACCGACTGCGGCGAGACCGCAAATCAGTCCTAAAACCAGATAAAACGGCAGCCCGCGTGGAATCGCAAAATCCATCGGCCTGACCTGAAACATCGGCCCCAGCCCAAGAAGTTGCATGTGGACGGCGGTTGCCAGCGTACTTGCGATCACCAGCGGGATGAAGGAACGCGATTTGAATTCGAACAACAGAAGTTCAATGGCCAGAATCACGCCGGCGATGGGAGTGTTGAATGTGGCCGACATTCCTGCGGCGGCGCCGCACGCGAGCAGCACCTTGCGTTCGACCGCGGTGGTGTGGAAGGCTTGTCCCACAAGCGATCCGATCGCTCCGCCGGTCTGGATGATCGGACCTTCCGCGCCGAAGGGACCGCCGGTGCCGATCGCGATTGCCGCCGAGATGGGCTTTAAAATCGCCACACGCGGCGCAATCCGGCTGCGGTTGAACAGCACGGCCTCCATCGCCTCCGGGATGCCGTGCCCCTTGATCTTCGACGTGCCGTACTTGGCCATGACGCCCACAATGAGTCCGCCAATCACCGGAACGACGATAACCATCCAGCCGAGGTGGTTGTGCTGGGCGCTCGAGAAGTCGGCCGACCAACGATGAAAGAAGAAGAGGTTGGTAAACAGGCCGATCAACTTATAGAGAGCGAAGGCCACGAGACCGGCAACGAGGCCAATCGCGGCGGAGAGAATTGAGACTAGCAACATACGGAACGGCGCGGGCGGCGCCGCGTCGATCGCCGTCCGAGCCCTGTCTCGCTCTGAGGCAGTGGAGCCCTCGTTTGAGTTCTCCGGGAAGACTGAATGTTTTGAGGTTTGGTTGTCGTTGGTGCTCATGAATGTTTTGCTGTCCTTCGTTTTTCCCGGGGAAGGGTCGAATGCGTTGCAGAAGCGTCGTTACCGTTGCGCATGATGCGCTGAAGGGAAGACACAAGCTCAGGTCCGGTCGAGCGCAATTCATCGTGATGATGAAGCGCCAGCTCGCTGAGGACCTTTTCCCCTTTGGCGGTGAGCGCGAGCAGCACCTCTCGGCGGTCGTCATGGGCACGTGTGCGATGCACAAATCCTCCCGCCTCCAGGCGGTTCACCAGTTCCACAGTGCTGTGATGGCGGATCTCCATGCGGCCGGCTAATTCGCGAATGCGAGGCCGCACTTCCGCCGGCATGCCCTTGATCGCGAGCATGAGCTGATACTGCCCGCGCTCGAGCCCCGCCTGCTTGACCACCTGCTCACTGAAGTGAAGGAAGCGGCGGATCTGGTAGCGAAACTCCGCCAGCGCCTGGTAATCCGATAAAGTGAGCTTCTTCATGCCGCCGATTGTATTGTGATGCGATCCAGCGTCGAATCACGACAAACTATATCGTCTAACGATATAATACCAGAAGGCCGAGCAAGAATCGATTGTTGATTGCTAACTGCTGATTGCCAATTTTCCAATGAACCCGCCCGTTCGGTTTTAAATCGGCAATCAACGATCAGCAATTGCACCTAGCGCTGGCCTCTTTCTCGCACTCCAGTTAGAATCCTCTGTCCTGCTATCATCGCAATCAACAGGAGCGACTCGACTTTGATTCCGCGCTACACCCGCCCCGAGATGGGCCGCATCTGGAGCGACGAAAACCGCTTCCGGACATGGCTGGCCGTGGAGGTCGCTGCCAGCGAAACCTTGGCCGAAGCTGGCATGGTTCCAAAGGAAGCCGCGCAGGCGATTCGCGAGCGTGCCGATTTCCGCGTCGAGCGTATTCACGAGATCGAGGCCGAGGTCCGACACGATGTCATCGCCTTTACCACCGCTGTGGCGGAAATCGTCGGCCCGCATGCTCGCTGGTTTCACTACGGCCTGACGTCGAATGACGTGGTCGACACCGCGCAGGCGTTGCTGATCAAGCAGGCTTCGGCTCTCATCGCAAAGGATCTTGTGCGATTGGCCGATGTGCTCGAACGCCGCGCCTGGGAATTCAAAGACACGCCGATGGTGGGGCGCACCCACGGAATCCACGCTGAACCCATCACCTTCGGATTCAAGCTGGCCAACTGGTTTTCTGAAACGCAGCGCAACATCGCGCGCTTTCGCTCCGCCGCCGAAGACATGCGCGTGGGAAAATTTTCCGGAGCCGTGGGAATCTTCGCCCACCTCACGCCGGAGATCGAAGAAAAAATCTGCGCACGCCTGGGCCTGAAGGCGGCAGCAATTTCGTCGCAAGTCATTCAGCGCGACCGGCATGCCAACTATCTGGCGACGCTCGCTGTGATTGCCTCGACCCTCGACAAGATTGCGACAGAAATCCGTCACTTGCAGCGCACCGAGGTCCGCGAGGCCGAGGAGTTTTTCAGCGAAAAGCAGAAGGGTTCCTCTGCCATGCCGCACAAGCGCAACCCTGTGACCTCCGAGCAAATCAGCGGTCTGGCGCGTGTGGTGCGCGGCAACGCGCAGGCGGGATTCGAAAATGTCGCCCTGTGGCACGAACGCGACATCTCGCACTCTTCCGCGGAGCGGGTTATTTTGCCGGACTCGACAACGCTCATCGATTACCTGTTGAATAAGACTACGAATCTGGTCGAGACTATGTTCGTTTATCCCGAACGCATGCGGGCGAATCTTGAGAGCACGCATGGGCTGATTTTCAGCGGGCAACTTCTGCTCGATTTGGTTGAGCACGGCGTCTCGCGCGAAGACGCCTACCGGTTGGTGCAGGGCTACGCGATGCGCGCCTGGAAAGAGAATCTCGACTTCCACCAACTAGTTCTCGCCGACAGGCAAATCACCGGAAAAGTTCCACGCAAACAGATCGAATACGCGTTCGATTTGCAGCGGCAGCTAAAGAATGTAGATAAGATTTTCGCTCGAGTCTTCGGCAAGAAAGGTCGTCCGTCGACGAAGCCAACCGCAGTAAAGAAGAAATCAAAGCGGCGATGAGCGCGTTGTCGATGTTGAGTATCAGATTTCTAGAGACAAGGTTTGCGTTCGCAGTCTAGAGAACCGCCACTCAGGTTTTGCCGGACTCTAAAATATTTTCTTCCGCCTCCAGCGCATCGTCGTTGGGTCTGTTTTTCATCGTGCTGAGTTTCCCTGCTCGCCGTAACTGCGGGAATAGCCAAGCCCACAAACCGATCACCAAAAGCGTTCCTACGCCGCCGAGCACCACTGCCGGAACCGTGCCAAACCACTGCGCCGTTAAGCCCGATTCGAATTGGCCAAGTTCATTCGACGTTCCGATAAAAACCATGTCCACTGCCATCACGCGTCCGCGCATTTCGTCCGGCGTACCGAACTGCACCAGCATCGCGCGAATGATTACGCTGACCATGTCGCATGCGCCGAGCAGAATCAGCGCCGCGAGTGACAGCGTCAGACTGCGCGACACCCCAAAGATAATCGTGAAAACTCCGAACCCTGCCACAGACCACAACAGCGCCGGCCCCGCTCGCCCGCGCAAAGGTCGGTGAGCCAAAGCCACAGCCGTCAAAGCCGCGCCCACTCCCGGAGCTGTGCGCAGCAGCCCAAGGCCCCAAGGCCCCGTGTGCAGAATCTCCCGCGCATACACCGGCAAAAGAGCGACGGCTCCGCCGAGCAGCACCGCAAATAGATCAAGCGAGATCGCCCCGAGGATGAGCTTCTCGCGCCAGATAAAATGCAATCCGGCGAGCACTGTCTTTCCGGTGAACGGTTCGCGGCGTCGTGCTTGCTCCTTCGCCTTGATGCGGAACGCAGAGAGCAGCGCGCCCAGAGCGGTTAGCATGGCAAGCGCATACACAGCCTTGGGACCGTGCGCCAGCGCATACAGAATTCCGCCCAGGGATGGTCCAATAATCACCGCGGCTTGAAAGGTTGTGGCATTCCAGGCAACCGCGTTAGAGAAGTGTTCCTCCGGGACGAGTTGCGGCAGAATCGATCGGCTCGCCGTTCCGTTGAACGACCGCACCACGCCGAGCATGACCAAGACCACATAAATTGGCCTCACCGAATGCGTGCCGCGCTCGGCAATCACTAGTAGCAACGCCGAGCACAGCGCGAATCCCGCATAGCAGGTAGCCAGCACCTTGCGGCGCTCGAAGCGGTCTGAGGCGTGCCCCGAAGCCAGAAACAGCAAAATCCCGGGAAGAAACTGCGCCAGCCCAACCAGTCCCAGGTCGAGGGCGCGCTTAGTGATCTCGTAGACCTGCCACCCCACGGCGACCGCCTGCATTTCGATCGCGGCCACAATCAGGAATCGTGCAGTCTGAAACAGCACAAAATCCGGATGCGTAAATGCGATGAGTCCAGCCTTGGAGTCGGAAGAGGCGGCCATTTGAGGTCGAGTAACTGATCTTTAAATAATACGATCCTCTAATGTGCCATAGAACGCGATCGCGCGTGCATGGGCGAGCGCAAGAGGTTAAAATCCGGTCCGCATCGGAAGTTTTATTTGCCTGGATCCGCACGTCCCGGAACCGCTCGTTATAATCCGACTTGGCTGAAAACTCGCAGCTGCCCCCAGCCTGCCCTGAGCCTACAGGCGAAGGGCTGAAAGCTTGCATGCGCTTCGAACTTTTCATTGCAACCCGTTATCTTCGCGCGAAAAGGCGCCAAGCCTTCATTGGCATTATTACCGGTATCTCCATCGTGGGAGTTGCCGCAGGCGTTGCCTCGCTCATCGTGGCGCTCGCCATCAACAACGGTTTTCGCCAGGACCTGCAGGAGCGCCTCATCGGCTCGACTTCGCACGTCAGCCTCCTGCGCATCGCCGACGATGGCATCAAGGACTGGCCGCCGCTCTTCGAACGCCTTTCTAAACAGCCCCATGTCGTTGCCGCCGCCCCGGCAATTTTCGAACAAGTCCTCATTTCGCGCGGACCGCGAGCGCGGGGTGCGGTCCTCAAGGGCATGATTCCGTCTAATGAACGCAAGGTGGGCGATTTGCTCAACAGCGTGAAAGAAGGCTCAGCTTCCGCGCTCGAAGAAAATGAGCCGGGCAAAGATCAAGCGGGGAAGGGCAACTCGCCTGCTCCGAGCGGAGGAGCCCCAACGACCGACTCCGCCGATTCCCTCGCCAGCGTGCAGGCTCGTGTGGCGGCCATGCCACCCATCATTCTTGGCAAAGACATGGCTGACAATTTAGGCGCCACGGTTGGCTCCGTGGTGCTGGTGACGAGCCCGCAAGGCGAACTAACTCCCTTCGGCATGGTGCCCAAATACAGCCGCTTCCGCGTTGTAGGAATCTTCAGCTCAGGCTTTTTCGACTACGACTCGTCGTGGGCCTTCACGCGGCTCTCGGACGCGCAGCGCCTCTTTGGACTCGGCGATCTGATCTCGGTCATCGAGTTCAAGGTCGACGATATCTACAAGGCTGGCGAAGTTTCGCGCCAACTCGAAGACGCGGCCGGCAAAGGCTTCATGACCACCAACTGGATGGAGCAAAACCAGGCTCTGTTTCACGCCCTGCGTCTGGAGAGGCTGGTCACATTCATCACCATCGGTCTGATTGTCTTCGTCGCCGCCCTGAATATTTTGATTTCGCTGATCATGATGGTCATGGAAAAAACCAAAGACATCGCCGTCCTCATGTCGATGGGTACGCGCAAGTCGCAAGTGCGCAACGTCTTCATCGCTCAAGGAGTTCTCATCGGCGTCATCGGCACCGCCATCGGCCTGCTCCTCGGCTATGCCATTTCCTACGCCGGCGGCCACTACCACATGATCTCTCTGTCGCCGGAAGTCTATTCCATCGACTACGTCCCCTTCGCTCCGCGCCTGATCGATGGCGCGCTGGTAGCCCTGGTAGCAATCGGAGTCTCATTCGTAGCGACGCTCTATCCCTCATGGTCCGCCGGCCGAACCCTCCCCGCAGAAGCCCTACGCTACGAATGAAAACGAAGCAAGTCTAGGGGACATTAAATCGCCCTGTCATCCTGAGGCGAGGATTTTGCTTCGCGCTAGCGAAGCAAAGCTGCGTCGAAGGATCCCTGCCCGTTTGCACTACCGCCGACCAGCAAGGCATTCTCCCACGGAACTTTTTGCACACCCTCACCGTACAATTAGAGAAGAAAAGAAAAAGGAGGTCTCTCCCATGTTCACGTTCCTCCTCTGGTGCATCCTCTTCGTAATCTGCTGGCCGCTAGCTCTACTAGCGCTGATCGCGTACCCATTCATCTGGCTATTATTGCTGCCGTTCCGCATCGTAGGCGTCGCCGTCCATGGAGTGCTGGAGGTCATCTACCTCGCCATCACACTTCCGTTCAGGCTGTTGGCGGCGCCGTTTCGAATCTAGGCACCGCTCGAAGAGTTCAATAGATAACGCTGGGCTTGAAGTGTACCGCAAATATCAGGAATAGAAATAAGAGTGGGCTTTCAGATCCTTACTCCGCGTTCGGAGCCTCGCAGACCAGTCAACCTCTCAAACGAGTGACCCCGCGATTTCGGCGATTGCAGCGCGAGATTGCTAAGCTGGTCTTGAGGTGAACTACGCATGCCCGCCGGGCCAGAAGGTACTCCGTGGCCAACCCGATCAGGTGTAACATACTGTTTTATTTGTCGGTGTCACGATCCGTAGGAGGCAACGATGGCACAAGTTAGGTGCTCTTGCGGAGCGCAAAATGATCTTGCAAATATTCAGTGCGCATTTTGCGGAGCGCAGCTGCCGCTGGACTCTGATCAGGACAAAGGCGCTAACGCTGCCCAATATCCCAAAAGCGGAGAGTCGGTGGCTTGCTGGTTTTGCGGAACAGCGAAACCTACGGCTTGGGCTAACGCCACGGCGTACATGTATTCCGACTACCGGGTTCAGTTTAATCGCAGGACGTGGAAAGAGCACGTTTTACCCATCCCGAGATGCAGTCGCTGTGCTGCCGCTCATCGCCGTCTTCGAGAGGTCAAGCTGTGGGTGCTCGGTTGTACATTCGTGGTCGGAGCACTGATTCCGTCCCTAGGGGGTGGCGATGCTGGCGGCGCCTTCATGGGCGGAGCCTTGTTCTCGCTCGCCGCATTGCCCGTAGTTTGGTTGATCGGCCGGTACCGTCTCCTACCCCCTCAGATTAAAGGTATTGCTCACGGCCGTCGGTATCCCGGCCTGGATCACGCGAGGCAGAGAGGATGGACACTCGGCTTTGCTGGCTCAAGTTGGACCTCACTTTTTCGTAGCATCGCGGGCAGCGTCCGCTGAGTGCGCCACTCCGACGGGATGTATCTCCAGGAAGTTCGGAAAAAGAGTTGCCCATAACTAGGGCGGTGCCGCTTGAACAGGCAACAAACACGTGCGCTTCGATATTCTTTCCGACGGCAGGAAGGGGCGGCGTCTTGCTTCCTTGCTTAGGAACAGCCAGACGCAATGTGCTGCCGCCCTGTTCGATCTCGTATCCAGCGTCCCCTATATGTTGCGTAACCTTGCCCTTCACTATCGCGGCTTTACTGCAGTGTTGCTGGGTATTGTAGTTCAGCTCGCTTACGGGCACTTCAGGAGTGCCAATGATCCCCGACGAGACTAGTTGCCATACCGCAAACGCCGCAACGCCGGCGATAACGATAGCAGCGACTTTGAGCACCTTCTTCATATTGAATCCTCCAACACAGGCAGCTAGTCACCCAATTGTGACTCACCTATTAGTCGTGACTAGGTTGAGTCGCCAATGTTACTCTCCGCGTAGTCATCCTTAACAAGGATGTTACGTAGCGCAACTCCCTATCCTGCTTCCGTTACCAACAGCTAGGTCAGCGTGGGAGAACGGCGCGCCTCTGTGCCGGTAAAGCTTAGAAAATAAAGATGGGCTTCAGTCCGGTTCAACACTCCATAACTCTCAACCTCTCACTCACCACCAACCTCGCCTCAGTCGCGCTCTGCACATCCTCCGCGGTCAACCCCGGAGCCACTTCCTCCAGCACCAGCCCGCGCTCGGTCACTCGGATGTATGCCATCTCGGTCACAATCGTATCCACCACGTTCACGCCGGTCAGCGGCAGCGTGCATTTCTTCAAAATCTTCGGAGCGCCCTCCCGCGTCGTGTGTTCCATCGCCACCACCACGCGTCGCGCCCCGGCCACCAGGTCCATCGCGCCGCCCATCCCCTTCACCATCTTTCCCGGGATCATCCAATTCGCCAGGCTGCCGCTCTCATCCACTTCCATCGCACCCAGCACGCTCAGATCAACATGCGCGCCGCGGATCATGGCAAACGAATCGGCGCTCGAAAAATACGACGTCCCCGCCATCTCACTCACCGTCTCCTTGCCCGCATTAATCAGGTCAGCGTCTTCCTCACCCTCCACCGGATACGGCCCAATCCCCAGCATCCCGTTCTCCGACTGCAGAACGACTTCCATCCCCGCTGGAACATAATTCGAAATCAGCGTCGGCATGCCAATCCCCAGGTTCACATAGAACCCATCACGCAACTCGCGCGCAATCCGCTTCACAATGCGTTCACGCTTATCGATATCTTTGCCAGGTTTATTCATCATCTTTAACTCGTCATGAAAAGCCTTGTCATCATGGGTACGGTCACCATGCGTACGGTCTTGTCATCCTGAGCGAGGATTTTGCTTCGCGATAGCGAAGCAAAACCGCAGTCGAAGGACCTCTTTCACTTCAACCGCCCGATGGGCTCGTCAGGGAGTTCTCTAGCGGCACCCCGCGCTCAACTCGCACTGTCCGCTTCTCAATCCTTCTCTCGTACAGCTCTCCCTGAAAAATCCTCTTCACATAAACCGACGGCGTATGCACCAGATCTCCGTCGATCTCTCCCGCCTCCACGAGATGCTCAACTTCCGCAATAGTGACCTTCGCTGCCGTCGCCATGATCGGATTAAAATTCCGCGCCGTCTTCCGGTAAACCAGATTCCCCATCCGGTCGCCCTTCCACGCCTTCACAAACGCAAAGTCCGCCTTCAACGCACGCTCCATCACATAAGGGCGTCCATCGAACTCGCGCGTTTCTTTGCCTTCCGCAACAATCGTGCCGACACCTGTCGGAGTGAAAAACGCCGGAATCCCCGCACCCGCCGCGCGTATCCGTTCCGCAAACGTCCCCTGCGGCACCAGATCTAGTTCCACTTTTCCCGCCAGCACCATCGATTCGAGCAGCTTGTTCTCTCCCACGTAAGTTCCAATGTGCCGCCGAATCTGCCCGGCTGAAAGCAGCATCCCGGCGCCAAAGCCATCGACTCCCGCGTTATTGCTGATTGTGGTGAGATCCTTCGATCTCTTCTTTACCAGTGCCCGAATCAGGTTCTCCGGAATCCCGCACAACCCAAAACCGCCGATCATAATGACCGCGCCATCGTTCACATCGCGAATCGCCTCATCGGCATTGGCCACAACTTTATTCATAGCGTCCGCATTCTAAATCAAACTCGCCACAGAGACACGGAGAACAGAAAAGCAATCCGGTCTCTGTACGGAATAGTTAGTGCGAGTTGTTCTTCTTTTGCCTTTCTCTGAGTCTCTGTGCCTCTGTGGTAAAAAGCCTACTTCCCGCTCCCCGAACTCTTCTTCAACCCATGCGCCAGCTCAAACTCCTCCGCCAATTGCCGCGTCGCCAGATTCTCCCGGATATGAGCCAGCCGCTGCTCCACCTTCAACAGCGCATCCTCCAGATTTGTCTTGTTGCTGATCGCAATGTCCCGCCACATCGAATACGGACTCGCCGCAATCCGCGTCATCTCGCGCAGCGCCCGCCCGCCCGTCGAAAGCAGTGGCGCTTCCTCGCCAAACTCCTCGACCAGCGCCGCCGCCAACGCCGTCGAAATCATCTGCGGCACCTGGCTGATCCAGGCGCAAAGCCGGTCGTGCTCATCCGGCGGCAGCATCGCGACTCGCGCTCCAATCTGATCGATCCATCCCGCGAATTCCGCAAGCGATCCCTTCTGCAAGTTTTGTCCGGCAACCGGCGTCAAAAACCAAACCGCATTCTGAAACAAGTCGGCATCCGCAAATTCCACGCCGCTCTGCTCCTTCCCCGCCATGGGATGCCCTCCCAGAAATCGCTTGCCCGCATTCTTTCCGAACACGCTCAGCGCCTGCTCCGTCACCGCTGTCTTTGTGCTGCCCACGTCCGTCAGCAGCGCGTCCGGCGGAAGTATAGGGCCCAGTTGCCCAATCAAATCCACGATAGCCAGAACGGGCGTTGCCAGCATTACCAACTGGCTGCCGCGCACCGCCTCAGTAGGTCTTACAAAACCGTCGTCGATAACCCCGCCTGTTTTCGCCCGTTTGAGCGCAGGCTCGCGGTCGCAGCCAACAATCCTCCCCTTGAATTTTCTCTTTCGCAGGGCCAATGCAAACGACCCGCCGATCAACCCCGTCCCGACGATCGTGATTTGCCGAATCGGCATAAGAATTGAGCGATTGCGCGATTTGTGATTGTGCGATTTAAAAACAGGAAGGAGGCAGGAAGGTTTTTCAATCGCCCAATGACCCGATCACTCAATCACGCAATGGTCCTCCCCACCGCCGGCGCGATCATCCGCAACTCGTCCATCAGTTTCTCGAACTGTTCGGGAAACAGCGACTGCGCGCCATCGGACCAGGCTTTGTTCGGGTCGCAATGCACTTCGATCAGCAGCGCATCCACTCCCGCCGCCACAGAAGCTCGCGCCATCGGCGGAACTTTGTCGCGCCGGCCCGTACCGTGCGAAGGATCGGCTGTCATCGGAAGATGCGACAACTTGTGGATGATCGGGATGGCCGAAATGTCCATCGTATTCCGCGTGTAGGTTTCAAACGTTCGAATCCCGCGCTCGCACAGGATCACGTCATAATTTCCGCCCGCCATAATATATTCCGCCGAGAGCAGCAACTCCTCCAGCGTCGCGGCGATTCCGCGCTTCAACAGCACCGGCTTTCGCACTTTTCCCAACTCGCGCAACAGATTGAAATTCTGCATGTTGCGCGCTCCCACCTGCAAAATATCAACATAGGGCAGCATCATCGGAATTTGCGAGATCTCCATCACCTCGCTGATCACCAGCAGCTTGAACTTCTCCCCCGCCTCACGCAGCAGCTTGAGCGCGTCTTCTCCGTGACCCTGAAACGAATAAGGAGAACTTCGCGGCTTAAACGCTCCGCCTCGCAGCACCCGCCCCCCGGCCTTCGCCACGATTTCGGCCGTCGAAAAAAGTTGCTCCCGCGACTCTACTGAGCACGGTCCCGCCATCACCACCACTTCATTTCCGCCAACGTTGATTCCATTCGCCAGTTTGACGATCGTTCCCTCCGGTCGAAAACTTTTTCCCGCCAGCTTGTACGGAGAACTGATTCGATGAACCGCCTGCACCCCCGGCAACAGCTCAAGGTTGCGGATGTCAAAATCGATGACCGCCCCCACCGCGCCCAGCACGGTTTGCCGGGCGCCAGTCGAGCGGTGCACTTCAAAACCCATCTTCACCAGGTGCTCAATCACCTGCTGCACCAACGCCTCATCGACCGCTTCCTGCATCGCCACAATCATAAGAATCTCTGCTTCTCGCCCTTGGCTTCTAGCTCCTAGCTCTAGCTCAAACCAATCTTTGTCATTCCGAGCGCGGCGAGGAACCTGCTTTCGCGTCCATTGCCACAAACCCTTCCACTCAGCAAAAACACCCGCCCCTCAACGCCCCACTTCAATCATTCACTTCCGAATCCAACTCCGTCTTCGTTCTTGCAGTCTCCGCCGTCGGGCCAATTCCTTCCTTCTGAATGTTCCGCATCACATCCATAATCCGTTCGAAGATTCGAACCAGATCCTGCGCTGGAAGCGGCCCCGGATTTATCTTCTGCACATTCTCAAACACAACCCGCTCCCGTTGCGGCTCGTAAATCGGCAAATTCGTATTCCGCTTCAAGCGACCGATCTCCACCGCAGCCCGCGCCCGTTCACTCAGCAACTCCACCAGCCGCCGGTCAAGCTCATCGATCTTCTCTCGCCAATCCGCGATATCCATAACACTCTAATCTCTGTCATCCCGAGCGAGGATTGCGCTTCGCGAACGCGAACGCGAAGCACAACCGCAGTCGAAGGATCCCTTGCACTGCCCGCGGACCCGTCGGCCCTGCCAGGCATTTCTATCACTGCTGCGCTTCTACATTCTCCCGAGCGCGCGATCAGTTCCTCGGCGAGCTATTAACAGTCAGCTTCCTTACAAATTCCCCCACTGCTTGCGCTTCCCGTCCTCGATTCCGTTCAATCGTCTCCACAATCGCGCTTCCCACAACTACCGCATCCGCAAACTTGCCGACTTCCGCAAACTGTTCCGCATTCGAAATCCCAAAGCCCACGGCGATTGGCAACTTCGTTACGCGCCGCAGCCGCTTAACCAGTTTCTGCGCATCGTCCGCCAGTTGCTGCCTGGCCCCCGTTATCCCGGTGCGCGACACGGCGTAAACAAATCCTCGCGACGCTTCCGCAATCCGCTTCAACCGCGCATCCGGACTGGTCGGCGCCGCCAGAAACACCGGCGCTAGGTCGTTCGCCTTCATCGCCCGCAAGTATGGTCCCGCTTCTTCCACCGGCAAATCCGTGAGCAGCGCGCCGTCTACTCCCGCGTGCCGCGCCACTGCGCAAAACTTCTCAATTCCCATCCGCAAGATCGGATTCAAATACGAAAACACAACGATCCCGGTTGACTGTGCGTGCTGCCGAACTTCCGCCGCCAGCGTTAGCACCTGCACCATGCATGTGCCGTGTTTCAGCGCCCGCTCACTCGCCCGCTGAATCACGGGACCATCCGCCACCGGATCGCTGAACGGCACGCCCAACTCAATCACGTCCGCCCCAGCCTCGATCGCAGCCAGCACGATCTCCCGCGTAGTCGCGAGATCCGGATCGCCGCACGTCACATACACGACCAGCGCTGGCTTTTTGTAGAAAGATAAAGGCAAGCTTCCTTTGTGAACCCCTGTGCCTCTGTGTTAATGATTTTGACTTTGACCCTGGCTCAAGGCACGCGAACTCTTAATCTAACGAAAGCGACTCCCGCATAATCCCGATATCCTTATCTCCGCGCCCGGAAACATTCACGATCACGACATCGGATTTTTTCATCCTCGGTGCGCGCTTGATCACTTCTGCCACCGCGTGCGCCGACTCGAGCGCCGGAATGATTCCTTCCGTCCGCGCCAATAACGTAGTTGCCTCCAGAGCTTCGGTATCCGATGCGGAAACGTACTCAGCCCTACCTACGTCTTTCAGCGCAGCGTGCTCCGGCCCAATCGAGGGATAATCCAGCCCGGCTGAAACTGAATGCGTATTCGCAATCTGCCCCGCCGAATTCTGCAACACATAAGAAAATGTCCCTTGCAAAACGCCCGGCGACCCCCCGCGAAACCGCGCAGCATGTTCTCCCAGCGCCTCGCCACGGCCGCCCGCCTCCACTCCAATCAAGCGAACTTTCTTGTCTTTTATAAACTCGTAGAAAATTCCAATCGCGTTCGACCCCCCGCCTACGCACGCAATCACCGCCGCCGGTAGCTTCCCCTGGGTTTTAAAAATCTGCTCCCGGGCCTCCCGCCCAATCACGCGATGAAAATCCCTCACCATCGTCGGATACGGATGCGCACCCAGCACGCTCCCCAACAAATAGTGCGTAGTCCTCACATTCGTGACCCAGTCTCGCATCGCCTCGTTGATCGCATCCTTCAACGTCCGCGATCCAGATTCGACTCCGCGCACCTCCGCGCCCAGCAACCGCATGCGAAAAACATTCAACTCCTGCCTCCGCATATCCTCGGTGCCCATATACACCACGCAATCAAAACCGAGCAGCGCACAAACCGTAGCCGTAGCCACACCATGCTGCCCTGCTCCAGTTTCCGCGATCACGCGCCGCTTGCCCATGCGCTCCACCAGCAGCGCCTGCCCCAGGCAGTTGTTGATCTTGTGCGCCCCAGTGTGCAGCAAATCCTCGCGCTTCAAATAAATCTTCGCTCCACCCAACTTCTGCGTCAGCCTTCGCGCAAACGTCAGCGCCGTAGGACGCCCCGCATAAGTCCGCAACAACTCATCCAGCCGCTTCTGAAATTTCGGATCGCGCTTGGCCTTCTCATACTCGCGCTCAAGTTCATCGAGCGCGGCCACCAAAGTCTCCGGCACATATCGCCCGCCGTAAGCCCCAAACCGCCCAGGAACGTTCGCGTCATTCCTCTTTCTTGTCATCCCGAGCGGAGCATCATCTTTGCGAAGCAAAGGTGATGCGGAGTCGAGGGATCTGTTCTTTCTTGCACCGAGTTGGACCTTTGCCGTCGCCACGCTCACAAACTCCTCTCCGCGTCCCGCACCGCCCGCACAAACGCCCGCACCTTCCCCGGATCTTTCTTCCCGGGGCTAGCTTCGACACCTGAAACCACATCCACTCCCCAAGGCTTGAGTGCTCTCATCGAATCCCCCACGCTTCCCGGCGTCAACCCTCCCGCAACGATCAACCTTAAGCCAATATGACTCATCAGATCCGTCATGGGGGCCGCGCTCTGCCAATCAAAAGTCTTCCCGGTACCACCGGGACGATTTGACGTTCCGGAGTCGAGTAGCACGGCTACAACACGCTCACGGAATTTGCTGGACGCCCGAAAGCCCGCAATGACATCAGGATTTTCAGATTCCTTTTGCTGCAGCTGGCTTGCCGGGAGCGCAATAATCACTCGAAATGGCGCTTTCCCTAAGAATCGATCCTCCGGAATCGAGAGCGGGTTGCGGAAGTTCGAGTAGGTTTGCGCGATGGTTAGCTCTGCTTTCTCCCCGATTTTAAGCACTGTTTCCGCTGCTTCCCCGACAAACACTCCAACCTTCTCTACGCTCTTTGGCAGCTCTCGTACAATCTCCCGTGTCGCCGCCGCCGAAATATTCCGCGGACTCTTCTCATAAAACACAAACCCCACCGCATCCGCCCCGGCCTCAACCGCGGTCAGCGCGTCCTTCAGATTCGTCATCCCACAAATCTTCACCCAAGTCATAAACACAGTTGTCCGCTACAGGTAAAACCTTCGAGCACAGCCCGCTCACGGCCCGCTCGGTACGCGGTACTCGGCGCTCGCAACTAGCTCCCGTAGCGTCTCACCCGGCCGCTCCGCCCGCATCAGCGACTCACCAATCAAGAACGCCTGATACCCCACCGCGCGCAGCCGCGCTATATCCTCTCCTGACCGAATCCCGCTCTCCGCCACCTTCACCACATTCTTCGGAAGCCTATCCGCCAGCCGGAACGCCGCCTCCACATCGACTTGGAAAGTCCGCAGATCGCGAGTGTTCACTCCAATCAGATCGCACCCGGCGTCCAAAGCTCGTTGCAACTCTGCCTCATCATGCACTTCGCACAGAACATCCAGCTCATTCAACTGCGCAGCTAGCGCCAGCCGGTTCAACTCGGCGTTCGTCAAAGCCGCCACAATCAGCAGCACTGCATCAGCCGAATTCGCCCGCGCTTCCAGGAACTGAAATTCATCGACGATGAAGTCCTTGCGCAGGCACGGGATCTTCACCGACGCCGAAGCCGCCCGCAGATTTTCCAGCGACCCCTGAAAGAACTCGTCGTCCGTCAGCACCGAAAGAGTCGCCGCTCCTGCCACTTCCAACTCCCGCGCCAGTTCCTCTACCCGAAACTCTGCCCGGATCAATCCCTTTGACGGCGACGCCTTTTTCAACTCCGCAATTACCGCCACGCCAGCTCCGCTCTTTTCCTCCAGCGTCTGCCGAAACCCGCGCGGCACATGCCGTTCGGCCCTCTGCTCCAGTTCACGCCGGTCAGCGATCCGCTTCATTGTGGCGACTTTTCCACGAGTGGAGCTGACAATCTGATCGAGGGAAACAGGCATAAAGAGTGCCTGAATTATACGGGAACGAGGGTCATACGAATCGGGATGAGACGGCATTCTAGAGACGTGGCTCCCTCTTCAGACTCCTTTCAGGTTCCCGGCGTACTCTACCCTTGAAGTAACCCGCCACCGTCGCTTACTTCACCAGGAGACATCATGAGAGTTCCGCAAACCTTCGCACTAGCCGTGATTGCCGCCGCTCTGTGCTCCGTTCCCTCGCCAGCTCAGGAACACGAGAAAAAGATCAACCGCGCTGATCTGCCCCCCGCGGTCGAAAAAACCGTCGCCGCACAGACTCAGGGTGCCACCGTTCGTGGCTTCAACGAAGAAAAGGAAAACGGTAAGACCTACTACGAGGCCGAATTGACGGTGAATGGTCACAGCAAAGACATCCTCATCGACCCTACCGGCGCCATCGCCGAGGTCGAAGAGCAAGTCGATCTCGCTTCGCTGCCAGCCGCCGTGCAGAGCGGACTGCAAGCCAAAGCCGGAAGCGGCAAGCTGGGCAAGGTCGAATCCATCACCAAGCACGACAAAATCGTGGCTTATGAGGCGAAGGTAATGACCAACGGCAAGCGGTCTGAAATTCAGGTCGGCCCCGACGGCAAACCCTTAGACCACGAGGAATAACACCAAGCTCGAGTGCGCGGGCGGCCCGCCCGCGACATACTTCTACTTTCCCCGTCGCGCGTAAAGTAGCGTCTGCCATTGAGGTTTCGCTCACTGGCAGACGCTCTCGATTTCCTTATACGGCTTCTCGGCGTGCTCGGGATACCTGATCTGCTTCACCTGCATCCACTGATCCAGAAAAGTTCCAGCGTCATGCAGCCCGACATCTGGATCGCCCTCATACGCCGGATCGCTCTCCGCTTCCTCCAGCGTCACCAGTGTGAATCCCTTCTTCTTCAGCAGATCAAGCGCTTCCGGCAGAATCGTGCTGCTGAACGCGCCCAGGTGCAGCAGTAGCACGTAGTTGATCTCGTGCCCATAAATCAGCTTCGCCTGCGCTCGCCCCAGGTCGACGAATTCTGACGCGGTGTCCAAATAGCTCGACCGCAGCCACGCAATCGATTTCGTATCGTTCTTCGCCACGCACCGCGCATATGCGGTATTCCATAAGTAGTCTTCCCAGTCCAGCGAGACCTGAGCGATTCTGTACCCGCGCCCCTTCAGGTAAGCCCGGACTGCACGCCGCTTCTCAACGGTGTCTCCTTCGCGCAGGTATGGATAACGCAGCCAGTGCCAGTCGCCTTTTGCCAGCAACTCCAGCGCCGGTTCGTCCTGCTCGATCTCCCGCTCAAATGCCTCGGACGTATTTTGCTCCAAGTCCATATGAGCGTAAGTATGATTTCCCACCGGCTCCCCCGCCGCCCACAGCTTCAACGCCTCGGCGCCATCGGCGTTGCCCTCCAGCTTCTTTGCATTGATAAATCCGTACACTGGAGGCATATGCCGCTTCTTCAGGATCGCGAGAACATTCTTAGTAGTCTCCGCCTGCGTAACCCCCGGCGGCAGCTTTCCATTCACCGGCAGATCGTCCAAGGTGATAGCGAGCTTTTGTGCCGCACATATTCCCGCAACCTGCAGGAAAAAGACTGACAGGAGGAGGAGGGTCTTCCGGCAGAGCAAACGGGGTGGATTTTTCATGAACGGATTTTACTTTATCGGTGGTCGCGAAAGCTCGCGAGAAGCTGCAGAAGAAACACTCAGGCCGAGAGAATCACTGGTGCCATCGAAGGGACTCGAACCCCCACACCGTTGCCGGTACATGGACCTGAACCATGCGCGTCTGCCAATTCCGCCACGATGGCAATCTGGACTTGCAATGCAGCGGCGGCCGCAAGGCCGCCGTGTCGGGAAGACCAACCTGTCTATTTTTACAGCCCTGTCACAGACTGTCAAACCACCGCTTCGATTTAGGACGGGAAGCCCGAAAGCTGAAGCCCGCCCTACCCCAGCTTTGCGGTCATCGAAATCTTCGCATTCAGCACTTTCGACACCGGACACCCCTTCTCCGCTGCCTCCGCATATTTCTGAAATGCCGCGGCGTCCGCTCCCGGAACCTTGCCTACCACATCGATGTGGCTCGACGTAATCGTCCATCCGGAATCCAGCTTCTCCATCGTCAGGGTCACGCTGGTGCTGATGCTCTCCGGCGTTAGATTTGCCCCGCCCAATTGCGCCGACAGCGCCATCGAGAAGCACGCCGCATGCGCCGCCGCAATCAACTCCTCCGGATTCGTCCCCGGCCCATTCTCAAACCGCGAGGTGAACGAATACTGCGTGTCTTTCAGCACCCCGCCCGGCGCCGAAATCGTTCCCTTCCCATCCTTCAGACCACCCTTCCATACCGCGCTTGCCTTGCGTTCCATCGTTTTCTCCTCATTATGACGATTAAGATCAAGTCCCTCGCCATTGTAGACGCTGATCGTCCGCCATGTCAGGCGGACGTCCAGCCGCAGCGCTTTCCACTCAATAAAAATCCGAGCAGCTTAGATAAAATCCGCACCCGGGACAGCTCAGCTGGCACCGGCTTTCCTTTAACGCCGACGAACAGTTCGGACAGAACCGCTCTGGATTCCCCGCCGAGCGCCTCGTTCCGGCCTCCTCCACCTGCTTCGGCGGCGCTCCGCGGCCTTCAGCCTGATCCTGCCCGCTGACTCCCATCCGCGCAACATACCCCCAGACGCTGGTGCGCACAAGTGCAAAATCGTCTTCTTCCACCTCGGCCGCATCGCCTCCGGTCCCTCAAAAAAATTTCTTTGCCCGTTCACAATTCTTCATGCTTCCACAGACCCTTTTGCGCTAGAATGCCCCTGCATTGGAGAGCGTGGTCCATCTGGCCGTGGACGTCGCTCTTGGCCTTCCCCCAGGAGGTAGTAGATGTATCGGCCCTATTCCAGCACCTTGGCGGACTCGCGTCCGTTCTTGGACGTTCAGTCCCTTATCCGCAACCTTGCTCAGGACTTTGTCACGTCCTTTAACACCGGCAACTACGACCAGGTCGCTGCTCTTTTCGCCCAGGACGGCGCGTTCATGGCGCCGCATCACGATCCCGCCTACGGACCTAAGGCCGTAGAACGCCTGCTTCGCGAGTTCGGTGAATCCGGATACGAAGACCTGCGTCTGGAAACCGTTCGCGTGGAAACTTCCGGCGACCTGGCGATGGAAATCGGCCGCTACACTGTGGCCCTCCGCCAGCCCGACGGCACCGTCATCGCCGATCGCGGTAAGTACGTGAAAGCCTGGCGCAGGCTCGGTGCCTGGCTGATCGTCGCCGATTGCTGGAGCAGCAACCTCCCCGCTCCTCATTAAGCGGGAAAAGAGTCACGCTGGTCTTCCCGGAGGACGGGAAAGTTCCTCCGGGAAGACGACTTCCGCACGCCCTCCCGACAGCGATACCCTTCATCGAATCTTCAGGTTCGTCTGAATAAATAGAACGTGTGGCATTCCCCTCCTGCCGCGGCCCTGAGTGTGGTACAACCAGACCCTGTGAAACTGCTTGTGGTTGAAGATGAGCCTCGCATGCTGGAGCTGCTCCGCCGCGGCCTGACCGAAGAGGGCCACACCGTGGTGTGTGCTTCGGACGGCAGCGAAGGCTGGGAACTCGCGCACGCTTACGAATTTGACGCGGTCGTGCTCGATGTCATGCTGCCCAAGATGAATGGTTTCGAACTGGCTAAAAGGCTTCGCCAGGAACGCGTCGCCACCCCGGTACTGATGCTCACCGCCAAGGACTCGGTCCCCGATGTCGTCCGCGGCCTCGACGCCGGCGCCGACGACTATCTCACCAAGCCCTTCACTTTCAACGAACTCCTGGCCCGTCTGCGCGCGCTGCAGCGCCGCTCCACCTCGCGCGCGCAGAACCAGTTGCAGGTCGGCGATCTCATTCTCAACCCCGAATCGCGCGAAGTCTCCCGCGCGGGCGTCCCTATCACCCTGACGCGCACCGAATACAGCCTGCTGGAGCGCCTGATGTACCGTGCCGGCAAGGTCGTTCCCCGCAACACGCTGATCGAATCCGTATGGGGATTCGATCGTGAAATCGAAGAGAATACGCTCGACGCCTTCGTCCGCCTGCTGCGCCACAAGGTGGACCGCGAAGGCCTGCCTAAGCTGATACTCACTGTACGCGGCGTCGGCTATATGATTCGCGAGGCGACGATTCGCGAGGAGCCCCTGGAGTGAAGAAACTCTCCATCGGCCTGCGATTGACGTTGTGGTACCTGGCAATTTTTCTGCTCGCCGAATTGATCTTTGGCGCCGGCATGTGGTTGATCCTTCGCCAGAATTTATTCGACATCGCAGACAACGCACTTGAAGGCCAGGCAGCAGACCTGCAGCGCTTTTTGGAAGCCCGCGAGGATGTGCCCTTGGCACAATTGCAGGCTGAAATCAGCGAAGACTACAAGATCGAACGCTCCGAAGACTATCTGCAAATCAGCGATGCCGGCGGCAACTCCATCTATCGTTCGCGGTTTTTTGAAGAGCATCCCCTCCCCCCCCGCTCTCTCGATGAGTTAGACCGGCCCCGTTACGAGAACCGCAAGCTGGGCCACGAACGTTTTCGCCTGCTCAGCAAACAAATAGACGTGAATGGGCGCGTTTACATCGTCCGAATCGGACACCCCATGCACGAGGAAATCGAGACCCTTGATGACTTCCGCCGATATCTTCTTTGGTTTGCTCCGCTCCTGCTGCTGGGTGCGTCGGCCGGAGGCTATTGGCTGAGTCGTCGAGCGCTCGCTCCGGTCGACGCCCTGACCCGCACTGCACGCACTATCTCCGGCCACAACCTTAGTAGCCGCCTCGAGCAATTGCATACCGGCGACGAACTGCAACGCCTCTCCGACACCTTGAACGAAATGCTGGGCCGGATCGAATCCGCCTTCCTCCGGATCACCGAATTCACCGCCGACGCTTCACACGAGCTGCGCACCCCCATCGCGCTCATCCACACGGAAGCCGAACTGGCCCTGCGGCGCTCGCGCGATGAGGCCGAATACCGCGAGGCGCTGCGCCACATTTTGCTGGAAGCCGAGCGCACCGCCAAACTCATTGAGGAGCTTCTTGCTCTGGCCCGCGCCGATTCCGGCCGCGAAGCGCTCGACATCCACCCCATCGATTTGCTCCCGGTCTTGCGGGAATCCGCATCGAAGTGGAATCAAGTTGCCACACTGCGCAATTTGCAATTCGAAGAGCACTTGGACGTCAACCGCCTGCCCGTGATGGGAGACGAAAATGCATTGCGGCGCGTGATCGACATTCTTCTCGACAATGCCCTGAAGTACACCCCCGCGCAGGGCAAAGTGACACTCTCTGCCCAACAGAAGAATAGTCGCGTTGTGGTGACCGTCGAAGACACTGGCATTGGCATCGCACCTGAAGATCAAGCCAGAATCTTCGAGCGCTTCTACCGCGTCGACAAAGCCCGCAGCCGCGAACTCGGCGGCGCCGGCCTCGGTCTCGCCATCGCCCAATGGATCGTCCACCTTCACAAGGGAACCATCACCATAAACAGCGAACCAGGAAAAGGATCTGTCTTCCAACTGGAGATCCCAGCCGCAACACCCGGACCCCAAACTGATTCAGCCTCGAAGTAATTCAGAATCGCGCTGCTCTGTCCAGTTTCCCGAGATGCTCATGTGGAGACAGCCGCCCTCGGCTGTCCGGTCGAGCAAAGCTCGACTGTCTCTTTCGTCAAGGCCGGCAAGCTGAGACTCCGCCCCGATCTGGGTTGCTTGCGTCGCAACAGAAACGTAGACTGGTGCCGCATTCCAACTCCGCCTATGACAAGACGCTCTCCGGCTGCACTGTGTGCAGCCATCGTCGCAATCGCCTGGTCGTGTATCCCCCCGGTAGCGCGGGCCCAGGCCACTTCCGCTCTTTCGAGAAACGTCTCCACCTACGTTCGCACCGAAATGCAACGCCAGCACATTCCTGGCGTGGCTCTCCTGGTTTCGCGAGCCGGGAAGATCGTGCAAGCCGAGGGATTCGGCCTGTCGAACGTTGAACTGCAAGTTCCGGTGAAGCCGGAAACCATATTCCAATCAGGATCTGTCGGCAAACAATTCACGGCGACCGCAGTGATGATGCTGGTCGAGGAAGGCAAGATAGCCCTCGACGACCCGCTAACCAAATATTTCCCCGACGCTCCCGCCACCTGGAAAGAAGTGACGGTGCGCGAGCTGTTGAGCCACACCGCCGGCTTCGGAGACTATCCCAAGAAATTCAACTTCCGCAAAGACTGGACGGAAGACGAACTCCTGAAGCTGGTCGAGAGCATCCCGCTGGCCTATCCTCCCGGCACAAAGTGGGAATACAGCAATCTCGGATATCTAACGCTGGGCATCCTGATCCACCGCGTCACCAGAGAATTCTACGGAGACTTTCTGCAACAGCGAATCTTCCACCCGCTCGACATGCAGACCACCCGCATCATCAGCGAAACCGACATCGTCCCCAATCGCGCCGCCGGCTACCGCCTGGTCAAGGGCGAACTGAAGAACCAGGAATGGGTCGCCCCCATGGTCAACACCACCGCCGATGGCAGCCTCTACTTCTCCATCTTGGATCTCGCGAAGTGGGACGCCGCGCTCTACACCGAGAAGCTCCTGAAGCACTCAACCCTCGACCAGATGTGGACCCCGGCAAAGCTGAAAAACGGCCAGCCCAACAAAGCCGGCTACGGCTTCGGTTGGTTCATCGGCGAAAAGCACGGCCACCACGTAATCAGCCACGACGGCGCCTGGCAGGGATTCAAGTCCGCAATCGCCCGCTACGTAAACGATCAGCTGACGGTGGTAGTGCTGGCGAATCTGGAGCAAGCCAAGCCCGGCGCAATCGCCGAACACGTCGCGGATATGTACCTCGCAGACGGGAAGAGCGAGAAAAACTGAGGTCCCTCAACACAGGCATTGGCGAACGCTTCGTACCAACGCGCATCTAGGCTGCTAAGGCCTTGTCTTTGATCCAGCGACCTACGCCCTTGTCGAACTCCCACCTCAGGCCGTCGAAAGTCTGCGCTTTCCAGATGCCGTTGCTGTCCCTCTGGACGCTCTGAGCGATTATTCGCTCGAGCTGTCGTGTCCTCGCATCTCGAGCGAGGGCGCCCTTAGTGACTTCTACGTGTATCTCGGGTGGTTGAAGACTCTCCTGAGGGTCGACTCGCAGTTGAACTGTAAGCCTCATGGTGAGCGAATTTGCAAGTTCCCTCGGCGGCTCAACCTGCTCTAAAGCGGGGAAGCCGCCAGCGGAGAGCACACGGTCCAGTAACTGAATCTCGGCTCGCCAATTTGCCAAACGGCCGTCATCTCTCCAATTCATGGCGATCCTCCTAGCGTACATCTCAATTGCGCGCTTAAAGGCGCGCTTGGGGCCAGTTTTGACGGGGAGGGCTAGCGCCTTCCCCCGTCTCTTCGTCCTGCGCGATGCTCTGGAGATTTTGGTGTCCATCCATCCTCAAGCTTCTTCCGCCGTCTCGCTCTGCTGATGGCATTCCTCAGGCTTCTCGCCCGGCTCGATGGGGTCTTCTTCGGTTTTCGCATGACCGCCTCACAGCGCAATGATCCACCAAAGAGGTTGCGAAAGTACAGCCAGGATGGCGGGAAATTCCTTGGGTGCCGGCTCACGTCCGCGCCGCCTACAACCGCACGAATGTCAACCCACGTGCGACGACCGGGCTCCCGTGACCACAATGCTCGCCACCCTCTTCGAGCGGGGCTTCTTTCTGATCACGATCTCGACGTCGCGGTCGAGCGCATTCAGAAAATGCATCAGGCGCTCCACGGAAAACCCTTCCAGTCGATAATTCACCAAAGCGGAAATCTTCGGCTGATTGATGTCGAGCAGTCGCGCCGCAGCGGTCTGCGAAAGGCGCTGCGCCTCAATGATCTGATTGATGGCAACCGCCAGGCGCACTCGTGTTTGCTTCTCGCCAGCATCGCGCAGACCAAGATCCGCGAACACGTTGCCTGAACTCTGAACGACGGCCTCATTGTTTCTTCCGTTTGCCATACCGCGCCTCGTAATCCTCCCTCGCTACCCTGAGTCTTCGAGAAACCAGTTCTACATCCGTCTGCGCCTTCTTTATGCCCTTCGGCGATTTCTTCTGAAACGCATGCAGCACATACGCAGCGTTCTCAAACTTCACCGTATACACCGCCCGGTACGTGTCACCTCTGTGATCCTCCACGATCTCAAGTACTCCAGGACCTTCGCCCCTCCACGGCTTCGCCTTTGGATGCTTTCCACCAAACTGCGCAACACTCAGAGCGACGCCAATTTCGTCCTTCACACCTTCAGGGAATTCCAGCAGGTCGCTCTTGGCTGATCCAATCCAAAACAGCGGCTTCTCGCCAGGAGCGCTCTTTAATCGCGCCATCCAATTATCCCAGTTCTAGGATATTCCGTCAAGCGATTCGAGCCCCGGTCCCGTCTATCGCCTCTGCATCCCGTCCAGCGCAGCCAGCACCTCTTCGCTGTGCCGCGCAGGATCGACGCCTGTATAAGCCTTGGCAACTTTCCCGCTGGGATCGATGAGGAAGCTATTTCGCTTGGCAAACTTTATGACTACAAGGTTCATCAGCGAGCCGTAGGCCCTGCTGACTTTACCGTCGCGATCGGCCAGCAGCTTGAAGTTCAGCCCTTCTTTGGCGCAGAACCTTTTATGAGAGTCCACGCTGTCCACACTCACGCCCAGCACCACCGCATGCCGCTCGACGTACTTCGCCTGATCCACCTGAAAGTTGTGCGCCTCGCGCGTACACCCGGGCGTCTGATCCTTGGGATAAAAATAAAGCACGACCCAACTTCCGCGGTAATCCTTCAAGCTGACAGAAACACTCTCTTGTGATGGCAAAGTGAAGTCAGGAGCGTCACTCCCAGCGCCGGGAGTCGAGGCACTCGCCCCCGAGAACAGCCGCGGCACGAGGAAGATAACCACTACAACCGCAACCACCACCAGCGCGATTCGCACCATGAATGACCTCCCGGCCAGCATCCACGCAGACTTTAGCATTGTAGAACGTTTGGGCATAGCCCTTGGTCCAGCAAAATTCCGCATAATTGAATATCATGGAACATTCGGCCCTATCCGACGGAGATATCAGACGTGGCTCAGACGGAAACTGACGGTCAAGAGGTACTCGAAACGCGCGAGTGGGTTGACTCGCTGGACTATGTGCTGTCCAAAGGAGGCGGCCCAGTCCGCGCCGGGCGACTGTTGCAGCAATTGGCGCTTCATGCCAAGCGCGCGGCTGGAGTGAACCTTCCTTTTTCTGCGACCACGCCTTACCAGAACACGATTGCCGCTCCGCAGCAAGCGCCCTTCCCCGGCAGCCAGGAGATGGAACGCCGCATCAAGAGCCTGGTGCGCTGGAACGCGCTGGCCATGGTGGTCCGCGCCAACAAGATCCAGGAAGGCATCGGCGGTCATATCTCGACCTTCGCCTCCGCCGCAACTCTATATGAAGTTGCTTTCAATCATTTCTTTCAGGCGCAAACCGAAAGTGGAGACCGGGACTTCGTTTATTTCCAGGGCCACGCCGCGCCCGGAATTTATGCCCGGGCTTACCTTGAGGGCCGCATTCCGAAAGAAAAGCTGGAAAATTTTCGCCGCGAGTTGAAGCCGGGCGGAGGTCTGAGTTCGTATCCCCACCCGTGGCTGATGCCGAACTTCTGGGAGTTCCCCACGGTTTCCATGGGCCTGGGTCCGATCCAGGCGATCTATCACGCCCGCTTCATTCGCTATCTGGAAAATCGGGGGCTTAAAGAGTCGACCGGTGGCAAGGTGTGGGCGTTCCTGGGCGATGGCGAGATGGACGAACCGGAATCGCTCGGATCGATCACTCTTGCCTCGCGTGAGAATCTCGACAATCTGATTTTCGTAGTGAACTGCAACTTGCAGCGGCTCGATGGCCCGGTACGCGGCAATGGAAAAATCATTCAGGAACTCGAAGCCATCTTCCGCGGCGCGGGATGGAACGTCATCAAAGTCATCTGGGGCTCGGACTGGGATGCACTGATTCGCGCCGACCGCGACGGAATTTTAGTCAAGCGTCTGGGAGAAATCAGCGACGGGCAGTACCAGAAGTATTTTGTCGAGAGCGGCGCATACTTCCGCCAGAATCTCTTCGGCACAGACCCACGTCTTCTGAAGATGGTCGAACATCTTTCCGACGAGCAACTGGCTCGCATGCGCCTTGGCGGACACGATCCCATCAAAGTGCATGCCGCCTACCGCGCCGCCGTCGACCACAAAGGCTCTCCGACGATCATCCTGGCCAAGACCATCAAGGGCTACGGCCTGGGAGAAGCGGGCGAAGGCAAGAACATCACACACCAGCAAAAGAAGCTGAATGAAGATGAGTTGGAACTCTTCCGTTCGCGTTTCGGTATTCCAATTCCGGACGCCGAACTGCACAACGCTCCATTTTACCGGCCCTCCGACGACAGCGCCGAGATCAAGTACATGCAGGCGCGGCGGCAACAGCTCGGCGGATACATGCCGCAACGCCAGGTGCGTGCCGCGCCCCTGAAGGCCGTGCCAGAAGCCCACTTTGAAGAGTTCTACAAGGGGACCGATGGGCGCGAAGCCTCCACCACCATGGTTTTCGTGCGGCTGCTGGCCAAGCTGCTGCGCGATCCTGAACTCGGCAAGCTGATTGTGCCCATCATTCCCGATGAAGCTCGCACCTTCGGTATGGAAGCATTGTTCCGCCAGGTCGGCATTTACTCCAGCGTGGGACAACTTTACGAACCCGTCGACATGGACACGCTTCTTTACTACAAAGAAATAAAGAATGGACAGATTCTGGAGGAAGGAATTACCGAAGCAGGCTCGATGTGCTCGCTGATCGCGGCGGGCACGGCTTATGCCAACCACGGCATCAACACAATTCCCTTCTTTATTTATTACTCCATGTTCGGGTTCCAGCGCATCGGCGACTTGATCTGGGCGGCCGCGGATATGCGCTGTCGGGGATTCCTCATCGGCGGAACTGCGGGTCGAACCACCCTGGCCGGCGAAGGCTTGCAGCATCAAGATGGACACAGCCACGTTCTCGCGCTCCCCGTGCCCAACTTGCTGGCCTACGATCCGGCATTCGCTTACGAGATTGCCGTTATCATTCAGGATGGCATCAAGCGCATGTACGTTGACCAGGAGTCGATTTTCTATTACCTCACCGTGACCAACGAGCCGCTTCCCATGCCGGAAATGCCGAAAGGCGACCAGGTCCGCGAAGGCATATTGCGCGGACTCTACCGCTTCAAGCAATCGGACGCCCCGGACGCAAAGCTGCGCGTGCAATTGCTGGGCAGCGGAACCATCATGTACGAGGTATTGAAGGCACAGACAATCCTCCAAGAGAAATACAGTGTTGCCGCAGACGTGTGGAGCGTGACCAGTTACAAGGAGCTCTATCGCAATGCCAACGACTGCGAACGCTGGAACATGCTGCACCCGGGCGAATCGCCGAAAATCCCCTACGTGACCCAAACCTTGAAAGATGCGCCCGGGCCGTTCATTGCCGCATCCGATTACATGAAGGTGCTGCCGGAATCGCTGGCGAAGTGGGTGCCGGGGCAACTGGTCTCGCTCGGAACCGATGGCTTCGGCCGCAGCGAGAACCGGGCAGCGTTGCGGGATTTCTTCGAAGTGGACGCCAAGCACATCGTGCTGGCCACGCTGGGTGCGCTGGTCCGGGAAAAGAAAGTCAGCCTCGACCTCATGAAACAGGCCATCCATGACCTCGGCATCGATGCGGAGAAATTGAACCCAGCCACAAGTTAAGCATAAGAGATCGCGAATACTTTTCGAAACTAATAAGGAATGGAATCAGTGATCGAATTCAAACTCCCCGCTCTCGGCGAAAATATTGATCAAGGCGACCTGGTGCGCCTGATGATTGCGCCCGGAGCGACTGTCAGCGAGGGCCAGGCCGTCATGGAACTTGAAACCGATAAGGCGGTCGTGGAAGTTCCGTCGTCAGTCAACGGAACCATTAAGGAAGTTCTGGTCAAAGAGGGCGACAAGATAAGAGTGGGGCAAGTCATTTTCACCGCTGACAACGGCGCTTCCGCCGCAACTGCGCAAGAAAGTCCACGCCCAGAAGAGCCTTCGAAGCGCGCCAGTAAGGCGCAGCCAGTGCAACGTTCCTCTAACGCATCTGCTGCGGCTGCGAAACCGCAGTCGGAGCCAACAACGAAATCGCAGCCCCCAGCGCCGCCGCAGCGAACTCGCTCGACTGACGCGGCAGTCACCGAATTTCGGCTGCAGGAATTGGGTGAGAACATTTCCGAGGGTGACTTAGTGCGCTTGATGATCGCTCCCGGCGCCAAAGTTTCAGAAGGCCAGCCGGTGATGGAACTGGAAACCGATAAAGCCGTCGTCGAAGTTCCCTCAACGGTCAGCGGCACTGTGAATGAAGTGAAGGTCAAGGAAGGCGAGAAGATTAAGGTTGGGCAGGTGATTTTCACGCTACAGGGCGCATCGCCATCACTGGCTGAACCGGTTCGAGCGCAGAGCCGCCCTGTGGAACACGTCTCGGGCCAGCATGGCGCGCGCCTCGCGTTCCAGGCCGCCATTCGCGCGGAGGGGAAAACCGAAGAACAAGCGCTGCCTCCTGACCAGCCGCAACCGCGGCCCGCGGCGTTCTCGATGCCCGTGCAATTGGATAAGGTCGCCGGGACCGAGCATCGCGAGCCGGTTCCCGCAGCTCCGCACACGCGCCGTCTGGCACGCGAAATTGGCGTCGACATTTATGCCGTCAAGGGCACGGGCCCCGGCGGACGGATCAGCGAAGATGACGTCAAGGCCCACGCCAAGGCCGCGCTCAGCGCTGGGGCTACAGCCGCGCAGGCTCCGCCGCGAGCCGGGCATTTCATCGAGCCCAAGCTGCCGGACTTCGCCAAGTGGGGAAAGATCGAGCGTGTTTCCATGCGCGGAGTTCGCCGCAAGACAGCGGAGCATCTGGCGGAATCCTGGAACACGATTCCGCACGTCACCCAGCACGACCGTGCCGACATTACTGAACTCGAACAGTTGCGCGCGCGCTTTGCTCCCAAGGCCGAACAGGCCGGCGGCAAGATGACCGTCACCGCCATCGCTTTGAAAGTCTGCGCCGCGGCGCTGAAGGTGTTCCCGCAATTCAACGCCACCATCGACATGGAGAAGGAAGAGATCATTTACAAGCAATACATCAGCATCGGCATTGCGGCGGACACGGATCGCGGCTTGCTGGTTCCGGTGATTCGGGAGGTGGACAAGAAAAATATCGTGGAGCTGGCGGTCGAGTTGTCACAGCTGTCGCAGAAAGCGCGAGACAAGAAAATAACGCTAGCCGACATGGAAGGCGGCACCTTCACCATCACCAACCTCGGCGGCATCGGGGGCACGGCGTTTACGCCGATTGTGAATCATCCCGAGGTGGCCATTCTTGGACTGTCGCGCTCGCGCATGGAGCCGGAATGGATTGGCGGGAAATTCGAGCCGCGGCTGATCCTGCCGCTCTCGCTCTCCTACGACCATCGCCTGATTGATGGCGCGGACGCCGCGCGCTTTCTGCGCTGGGTCGCGGAGGCGTTCGAGCAACCCTTCCTGCTGTCCGTTCAGGGATAGCTGGTGTGCTGGATTCCAGAAAAAGATCCCGAAGAAAGTCACTTCATGAACGAACCTCTCAATCAAAAGCTGGACGGAGATCCCGAACCCACTCAGAAGCTGCGCATCGCTGTAGTGGGCGGCGGACCAGGCGGCTACGCTGCCGCCTTTCTCGCCGCCGATCTGGGGATGCAGGTTACGCTGATTGACCCGGAAGCGAATCCCGGCGGCGTGTGCCTATACCGCGGCTGCATTCCTTCGAAAGCGCTGCTGCACGTCGCCAAGCTGCTTGAAGAATCCCGGCAAGCGAAAAACTGGGGAATCGACTTCCCCGTGCCGAAGATCGATCTGGCGCGGTTGCGCACCTGGAAAGAGAGTGTCGTAAAGAAACTGACCGGAGGGCTGGGGCAACTCTCCAAGCAGCGCCACGTGGAATATATCCAGGGCCGCGCGGCGTTCGAAGACTCTACCACACTGCGGGTCACCAAAGCTGATGCCACTGAACTAACCCTCACCCTTGACCGCATCATCCTCGCAACAGGGTCTCGCCCCGCCATCATTCCGGCGCTCAACCTGGATTCGCCGCGCATGATGGATTCGACCGGAGCGCTCAATCTCGAAGATATCCCCGGCAGTCTTCTGGTAGTAGGCGGCGGATACATCGGCCTCGAACTTGGCTCAGTATATGCAGCACTGGGAACGAAAGTTACAGTAGTGGAGATGCTGCCCGGCCTGCTGCCCGGCGCGGACCGCGATCTGGTTCTTCCGCTGCACAAACGGCTGGAAAAGATGTTCGAGGCAATCTTGCTGAAAACCACCGTTGCCTCCCTTAAAGAAGATGGCGGGGGAATTCGCGCGACCTTCGAGGGCGAGGCGATTCAAGATAAAGACCGTGAGCAAGTTTTTGACCGGGTGCTGGTTTCGGTGGGACGCAAACCGAACTCCGAGATCCCCGGACTCGAGACCACGCAAGTGCACGTCGGCGCGCGCGGGTTCATCGAGGTGAACAAGCAACTTCAGACCGCCGATCCTTCTATATATGCAATTGGCGACGTGGTAGGCGAGCCCATGCTGGCGCACAAGGCTTCGCACGAGGGCCGCGTTGCTGTCGAGGCGATTGCTGGACACAAAGTTGCCTTCGAGCCTGCCGCGATTCCCGCTGTCGTCTTCACCGATCCTGAAGTTGCGTGGTGCGGTCTCACCGAAACACAAGCGGAAAAAGAACAGCGTGAAATCAAGGTTGCGAAGTTTCCCTGGGGCGCATCCGGCCGCGCCGTCACGCTGGATCGTCCAGAGGGAATGACCAAGCTGATCGTCGACCCGCAAACGGAGCGTGTGCTGGGCGTAGGGATCGTCGGCGCCGGCGCCGGCGAACTGATCGCCGAAGGAGTGCTGGCCATAGAGATGGCTGCGCTGGCCAGCGATGTGGCCATGACCATCCACCCGCATCCCACGCTTTCGGAAACCGTGATGGAGTCGGCGGAAGTTTTCTTTGGCACGAGCACGCACGTGTACCGTCCGAAGCGCGCATAATCTGGAAAGAAATCCATGTCCACTTTTTTCAAAACCATTTCTTTTCTGATTCTCAGTTTTGCGGCCTGCCCGCCACTTCCCGCGCAGAGCCTGCTTACGCAGCTGCTGCCGTCCCCGGCCCCTGTGGCCAATCAGTCGAAACCCTCCGATCCGCTGGGCCGCGAAACTCCCTACGGGACAGTCTTCGGATTTCTGCAGGCGGCGGACCCGGGCAACTACGGCGTCGCGGCGCAATATCTGCAGATGAGCCCGGCGCGCCGCCAGACCGAAGGCGACGCGCTGGCGATGAAGTTGGATGTGGTGATGAACCGCGCATTTGCCGACAGCCTGCGGCCGAGCCGGCAGCCCGAAGGCACGCCGCAGGAGGACGTTCCCCTCGACCGGCAGAAGGTGGGGAAGATGTCCTCGGGCGACATAGAAGGTGATCTCGAACTGGTTCGGGTTACCGACCCCGGCTTGGGGAAAATCTGGCTGATCTCTTCCAACACCCTGGCCAAAGTTCCTGAGCTCTACGACCAAGTTAAGGCGCGGCAAGTGGAGACACGCTTGCCCGCGTGGACCGTAAAGCATCAATTCGCTGGCATGCCTTTGTGGCAATGGTTTGCTTTGTTCCTCCTGATTCCCGTGGCCGCGGCCCCTGCCTGGCTGCTGTTGGTGCTGGCGCAAATTCCGTTGCGAATCTGGGCAAAAAGACGCGGGCATGTTGAACTCGTGCAGTGGCGCTCGGTTTCCGCGCCAGTGTGGCTTTTCGGCGGTGCGATCGTTCATCGCATTCTAGCCACCTATCTCAGACTCCCGCTGCTGCCACGGCACTACTACAACCAGCTCGTTGCGGTCGTCGTCATTATCGGTGCGTTCTGGATTCTATGGCGTGTCGTGCGCTGGTTCCTGAAGCAGGTGCGCAACCGGGCTCTTGCCCGCGGCCATTCCGGAACCGGCTCGCTGATGTTGCTGGGCGAACGGATCATCAAAGCGGTCATTGTCATCGTGGCGCTATTCCTCATCCTGGGCGTGCTCGGCTTCAACATGAGTACGGCACTCGCTGGCGTTGGCATTGGCACTCTCGCTGTCGGCTTCGGCGCCCAGAAAACCATCGAGAACTTATTCGGCGGCGTCTCGGTGTTGGGCGATGAAGTCATGCGCGTCGGTGACGTTTGTAAGTTTGGCGACCGCGCGGGTACGGTTGAGGATATCGGGCTGCGATCCACGCGCGTGCGTACCGAAGAACGAACTTTGTTGGTCATTCCCAATGGCACGGTTGCGACCATCAACGTCGAAAATCTCAGCCGGCGCGATAAGATCCTTTTCAAGACGGTGCTGGGGCTACATATAGATACTTCGGCCGACCATCTTCGCTACGTGCTGGCGCAAATTCGTGATGTCTTATCCAACCATCCCAAGGTCGACAAAAATACGATTCGCGTGCGGCTCATCGAGTTAACCGCGACCTCGCTCAACGTGGAGCTGCTCTGTTACGTGTTGACGATGGATTTCAACGAGTTCGCCGAAGTCCGGGAAGAGTTGCTGCTACAGATCATGAAGTTTGTGGAGGATTCCGGAACCAGCCTGGCAAAGCCTTCGCAGACGCTTTACTTGAGTGGCGATGCAGGATCGAAGAAAGAGCCGTTCGATGCCGCAGTGAAAAAGCCTACTTCGCCAGACGTGCCCGGCAGAAATACTTAGGTGGCCGGCGTTTGTGAAATTCTCCATCAAAATAAATATTGGGCCGAAACCTGCGAAACTGATCGGCTTGGCAGATCAGGTGGATTTCGGGTGAAAAAAATTATTGGCGGTCCGGCTGAAACCCTTGCCCAGCGCGGGTTTCGCGAAAGTGGACTTCGTAAAATCTGGTTTTCAAAGAACTTAGATACCAAAATCTAGAGAACAAACCACTTAGCGGGGCAGGTTTCGCTCTGGGCGGACCGTCACTGCCTCGACCATGATCGCGCGATCTGGAATCGGGCGCAAGGTCAGATGTCACAATGGGGCTGTGGAAATATTTGGAAGCTGAGGATGTGCTGACGATCGATTCGTGCCGGAAGCACGGAAGTCAAAGTCCCCGCCCGATCTCTCCAAAGAACGGAGAGACGAGGACGGGCATCCGTATCTTGGGCGAGCGAGAAAGGCCGGGCCAGCCCCGGAGCAGAATTGAGGAGAGCTCTCGCGACTGTCTGAGTCATTCTTTTGTTTCAAGCCATGCCTTCCCATCCTCCGCACTCGAACTCGCTCCTTGTCTCAGATCCTGCGGGAAGAACACTAATCTATCTGAGTTTCGTAACAGCCTCCAACCGCGAAAGGTGAGGCAACCTCAGTCGTCGCGGCGCTAGCAAGAAAATCACGGGTGGGCCAGCCAACCCGACCCTGTTCTATCTCAGAAGAAGTCGGTTAGGAGGAAGTAAATACGTTATCTCCAGTATTGCCCGCTTGCTAGCTCAGTTGCATTATGAAGCTCCTGATTGTTAGGGCCGTGAGCGGCTCCTTCCGAGTCGCATGGGAGCATGACTCCCTCCGGATTTTCGTCGTAAGGGCGAGATCGTAACGTCGACCTCCAGTATTAGAGCCCGTTGTCAAAAGCTTGACGGGAACTGGAGCCTATCTGGAGGAGATCATGAATCGCGGGAAATGCTTGCCTGATGTTCGCCACTCTGCAAATGTTGTTCCCAGCTGTTTGCCGGTTTCTGAAAGCGTTCTTAGCCACGTACTTGTTCTCTTTCTTTTAATCCTTTCATCTGCATTCGCGTCCGCCGCGTGCAACCTACCCTCACAGAGTGGGATCGCCTGTGTTCAAAGCAACTCTAAAGATATCGTTGCCCAGAGCGGAACCATCGCGTTTCCGAGCAACAACACGCAGGGCAACCTAATTGTTGTCATTGCTCGGGCGGAGGGCGCTGACACCTCGACGCCGAGTGATAGCCTTGGTAATAGCTACGTCTCGGATCCGTCCATCGTCAACGTGGTCCCGGCGGGGGGCAGGAATCGGCTAAGTATTTATTACGCCCAGAATATTGCGGCTGGCGCCAATACAGTAACGCTCTCCGCCAGCGGAGCTAACACAATCCGGGTGGCGATTTTCGAGTATTCAGGGTTGGCGACATCTAACGCACTCGATCAAGCAGCTGCCGCCACAGGCACAAGCAGCACTCCCGCCTCGCCCAGCGTCGCCACTACGTCCTCACCGGAACTGGTGATCGGCGCGCTCCAGATGAACACCCATCTCTCGATTACCCAGGGGACCGGTTACACACTCGAACGATGCGTTGATAGTTGCACCGACGGTTCCCTTGGCACCGAAGACCGGATACTCTCCGCGAGTTCAAGCATCGCCGCGACATGGACCGCCGGGAGCAGCGTGACATGGTCCTCAATCGTTGCCACCTTCCTCAGCTCTGGCGGAAAGCCGGGTGAGAACGCTTACTGCACCGGCACCTCCGATTCAACTTGTTTTACGGGTAGTCAAACAGATGGTCCGGCTGCTCTGCCGACAAGCGGGATGTACACAGGTACAAATGGCACACCCGCACCAGGAACTACAGTCACGCTGCCCTGCGGCGGTAATTTACAAACTTACATTAATAATCTGACGGCAGGACAGACTCTTGTCATTCCGGCGGTCTGTAGCGGTGTGCAGAACGTGATTGCAGGGCAGTTTACTCTGCCTGTTGTCTCCGGTGCCAGCAGTTCTCAATGGAACTGGATTGAGACAGACCAAACCAATGCTGCCAGCTTTCCTGCTGAGCACACTCGAGCCACACCTTGCGCAATCAACCAGTCGTCGGTTAACTATTACCCCTCTTATTCGTGCTCTTCGCCAGCCGTTCTCATGCCCAAGATACAGGGACAAAGCGGCGGAACCTATACGCTCAGGGCGAATGCCGGGGCACACTTTTGGCGGTTCATCGGGCTGGAGATTGCCTCTCCGTCGTCGGCGACTCAGTCCACTCTTGTTGATCTGTCCAATGGCGTCGACCATTTCATCTTTGATCGAGTCCTGATGCACGGTAACCCGCTCGCTTGCACGCTCACTGGCACGGTCTATTCCTGCTCGTCCAAGGACACGACAACCGCAATCGGCACGGACAACTCTACCAACGTTGCCCTCATCAACTCGTGGGCGTGGGACTTCCTGTGTCCGCAAGGAACATGCACCGACGCGCATGCCATTGGAGGGGGCACAGGAGCATCTGCCACAGGCCCGGTCAAACTCTACGGCAATCTTCTTGCAAGTGCCGGAGAGTCATTCCTGATGGGTGGCGGAGGACAAGGTGCAGGCAGTAACACTCCGGTAGCCGCCGACATAGAAATCCGTGCCAACCACTCTTACAAGCCGGTGAGTTGGGCGCTCTGTACCGCGTGCTCAGGAATGCACCCGGAATATAAGAACAATGGTGAACTGAAGAATGCCAATCGCGCCTTGATCGAGGGAAATGTATTTGAAAATAGTTGGACAGGTTGGCAGACCGATCAGAGCGGATTTCAGTTTCTACTGACACCAAAGAACCAGTCGACGTTCGACCATGGCACGGCTTCAAGCGATGGCTCAGGCAATCTAACCGCACTCTCTGGCACATTTCCTTCTGATGTTGTGTCCTCTTACTGCGCGATTCCGAACCATTGCCGAGTCAAATATAGCGGAACCGTTTACTACGCAAACACCTGGACAGATTCGACGCATATCAGCCTGCAATCTCCTTACCCTCCGGTCATGTCGTCGGCAAGTTTCGATGCCTTTGAACCAGGGCTGTGTCCCACTTGCATCGTTGAGAACATTACTGTCCGTTTCAACGAGTTTCGCAATTCCAAGAATGGCATTCAGTTTGCCACAGCGCTCTCTGATGGTGGGGACGTTTCGCAGGGCATGAACTCTGCTTCGATCCATGACAACCTTCTGCACGGCATCACCAATCTCTTGTCCAATTCAACGAATGGTGACGCGGACGGCAAATGCTTTGGTATAGGGAATGGTCAGTCCAATCCTATTAACGTCCGCACTTACACATTTGCCCATAACACGTGTGCAAGCGGCGACACCGGGCCATACGGGTATAGCGGCTTGGAGTCATCACTGGACACTACCGACACAACAACGGACGGAACGACTGGAGCCTATTTCGATAACGAAACCATCGAGAACAACATCGGGCCGGCTGGGGGCCTGGTTACCTACAAGCTTGGAACGACGTTTCCGGGCGGGTTAGTGGCGGGATTGGCGCAGCAAGGTTGTACGCCGCCTGTGACAGGGACGACATGCACCTGGACATACACGCACAATGTTTTGGGTATAGGCCAATGGCTGCACCAGCTCAACAATACTCCGTTCCCCTCCACCAACCAAACTTGTGACAGTGCCAACGACACTTGCTTCCCCAGCGGAACGGCATTCACCAGCCTGTTTACAAACTACAACGGTCCAAACGGACAACCCGGCTACCTCGGAACGTACACTCTTGTCGGCACATTCAAGGGCAGCGGTACGGACGGAAAGGATATCGGTGTCTCCGACTGGGCATCATTCAACAACGACGTGAGGGAAGTGTGGCATTCGACCACATACACAGCCGCGTCGATCACAAGCACAAGTCCTCTACCCCCTGCTCCGCACGGCACAGCCTACTCATTTACTTTTGCAGGGACATCTGCCAGCGATATGCAGGTTTGGACAGACACAGATACAACCTTCCCAGTGCCCGGATTGAGCCTGTCTCGTGCGGGTGTACTCTCTGGAACACCGACTAGCGCAGGTACCTACACCCTGCACATTCAGCTAATGGATGCGGCCCAGCAATATGCCAGCCGGACCTTTTCATTAACCGTCAACTGACAGGAGAGGCCCTATGGTTGTGCCTTGAGATATGAACGGCTGACATTCCAACAGTCAGATGTAGTCGCAACCACTACGATAATTCGAGGGCGCTCTAGTAGGGGCCAGCTGGCCCACATACGTTTTCTCCCGGGATAACCACGAGCGAGCTGCCCCACTCGTCGCGACCGCGAAAGGTGCGGCAACCTCAATCAGGCGTGCTTCATGATCGGGGTAAACGCGGCACCAGGGCTAAGGCTTGATTTGGAATACCGTACCGCCGTTGTAGGCACCGCCGTTGTAGGTTGTGCCGTAGAGATTGCCGGCGGCATCAAAGATGAGGCCGGCCCTGGGGTCGGACCCGTCGGTACCGTTGCCGAAGTCATGCAGCAGCGTTTCCGTCCAGATCCCGCCGGCCGCGGGGGTCAACTCGAACACGGTGCCGTAGAGGTAAAGACCCCCCGAAGTAGTCGTCCCGTAAAGATTCCCGGCGGTATCGAAGATCACGCCGGCCATTGGGGCGTACCCGTCTATGCCGTTGGAGGAGAAGCTGTGCAATACAGTTTCCGTCCAATTCCCGCCCGCTGTGAGCGTCAACTCGAACACCGTACTGTTGTTGTTGGTGGTGCCATAGAGATTGCCTGCGGCATCGCGGACCAGGCCCGCCATCGGGTAGGCTCCACCACTAAAAGCGTTAAGCGAGAAAGAATACAGCACTGTCTCCGTCCAACCCCCGCCCGGTGCCGGCGTCAACTCGAACACCGTACCGGCGTTATGAGCGCCGCCCAGGAATGTGGTGCCGTAGAGGTTGCCGGCGGCATCGAAGACCAGGCCGCCGTAAGGTTCGGCCCCGTCTGTGCCGATGCCGAACTCATGCAGTATGGTCTCCTTCCACTGGCCGCTTGCAGTGGGCGTCAACTCGAACGCCGTATCGAAGGCTGTCGTGCCGAAGAGGTTGCCGGCACTATCGAGGATCAAACCTGCAGCGGGGACGGCTCCGTCTATGCCGCTGTCAAAAAAGCTATACAGCACTTTTTCGGCCCAGCCTCCTCTCGGTCTTGGGATCAACTCAAAGACCGCACCGTGACCATAGGTTCCACCACCTTCAGCGGTGCCGTAAAGGTTGCCGGCAGAATCGAAAATCAGTCCGGCGGAGGGATTAACAGCGTCTTTGCCGTTGGGGATGAAGCTATGCAAGACTTTCTCGGTCCAGCCCCCGCCCGCTTTGGGAATCAATTCGAAGGCGGTCCCGCGCCCGTAAGTGCCGCCCGAAACCGTCGTGCCGTAAAGATCACCGGCGGCATCGAGGATCAAGCAGGCGGAGGGATTGATCCCGTCTCCGCCTTTCGGGTTGAAACTGTGCAGAATCGTTTCCTGCTGGGCGAGCGCAGGCCTGCACGTCGCGAGCAGTGCCACGGTGAAGATCGTCAATGTCACAGTCAATCCGAGTTTCCCGCATTCCATCACTAATCCCTCACTAAGGTAAACCGCAAGGACAACATATTTAACCTACACGACCGAACTTCCCACGCGCGGTGCAACCTGTCAAGATGCAAGTTCTGCAACCCCACGAACGAACCCCGGCGCATAAAGCACCTGCGTTTAATTAATTGTCGTAATAGCGGAGCCCTCGGAGTTCCTCAGCTAACCTCCGACTCAAGACCAGATCGGGCCATGCCCCATCGTTGCGTCAGCCACAGAAGCAACCGGTGCGTCGGATAGTACACAATCGCGGGAATGACAATCAGGTATGCGAGGAGATATACGAACCCAGGCACGACATGCTGCTCATGAAAGAACGGTCCGCGGGCCCAGTTCACATCGTATTCCGGACGCCACAAGTAATTGATCGGAACTATGATCCACGCGGTCAGCGCCTGATACTTCCAGCCTCGCCGGTCGTAGCCTAAGCGGCGAATCGCCCACAGCAACAACGGCGGCGTCACCACGTGAAACAGGCTGAGCAGGCGAATCGCCAGCGGGAGGTGTGGATCGAACATGAATTCCGTTCCGCCAATCAAGTGACGTCCACTCACGATCGCGCCCGCCAGGTCGATAGTGAATAGCGTCTGAAATAACAACAGACTGGTTGCCTGCCAGGAAAATATCAGCGGGCTTTCGAGCCAGAGGCCTGCGCAAATAAAGAGATTGCCGAGGTCGCAAAAGTAAAGAAAATTTTGCAGTCCGTACTGTCGCCAGTACAGCGGGATCCAGACAATCACGCACGCCGTCCAGACAACTTTGAGCCAGAGCGGGATGCGCATGAGACGGTATTGTATCCCCGGCCAGCTCGCGGGGTCGCGACGCGCCAAAAGTCCATTCCGGCGAGGCCCAAAGCGACGTAAGTGTGAGTACCACAGTAACTTGAAGCAGCTTACGAGTGTACCTACGATGACCTTAATATGGGCTATCAAGCACTCCTCTTCTGTCCCGACGAGAAGACGGCTCGCACCGTAACGCAGGTTCTCAGCGAACTGGACTTCACGGTCGTACCCTGCACAGAGCCGTTCGCCACAGTCAAGAAACTGATGGGTGAGCACTTTGACGCCGTGGTGGTTGACTGCGATAACGAGCAGAACGCCACATTGCTGTTCAAAAGCGCGCGCAACACACCCGACAACCAGTCGTCCCTGGCAGTGGCAGTGGTGGAAGGGCAGGCTGGAGTGGCGAAGGCTTTCCGGATCGGCGCGAATCTGGTTCTTACCAAGCCGATTAACGTGGAACAGGCAAAAGGCACTTTGCGAGTTGCCCGTGGACTGCTGCGCAAAAACGAAGGGGCAAAACCCCTGGCAGGGGCGGCCAGCACGGCGGTAAAGACCGCAACCGCGGCAGCGCCGGCCGCGAAGCCAGCACCGCAGCGTCCAATTCCAACTTCGGCGACTGAGCCGAAGGTTGCCGCCTCCGTCCGTATTGAGAGCCCGGAAGCCGACGCAGACCTTTTCGAGGTGAGTGACGAACGTTCTTCAGGCTCGATCACAAAGCCTGCGGCACAAGCTTCTGTGCCTGTCATCACTTCCACTGCGGCGGCTGAGACCAGGAGCGAGACGGCCACCAGCCAACCTGCGAGTTCGGCGGGGTTTGGCGCGAGCGCCGCGAGCGCACCCGCTCCGGCCCGCGAGCCGAAGCCCAGCGTTTCGACCGGGCACAAACCTTCGACTGTAATCACGGAGCCCGACAGCACAATTGAAAAAGTCGCGGTTCCGGGGTTCAGTTCTCCAGTCGGTTCTCCAGTCGAAGAAATTTCTGAACCTGCACCATTCACATTTGGCGGCAATGTAGGCAGCGAGGCGAAGTCCACCAGCGGCGCAAGCAAGAAGGCAATCCTTGCAGTGGCTGTGATCGTGGTGCTCGCAGCCAGCGGTTATGCAGCATGGACACAATGGGGCCGCCCGAGCGGGACCGCAAGTGTTCCCGCGCACGCGACGGCGCAACCGGTGACAGCTCCTTCTGCGGTTCCGCAAGGGACGCCCAACGCAGTTCCAGCGACTACGCCTTCCTCATTTGCTCCATCTTCGTCTGCTTCTGCTTCGTCTTCCGCCTCCTCGATTCAAGCTCCGGTTCCCGAGCCCGCATCGGCTACGCGCTCGAGCGGGACAGTAAAGACGTCTTCCGATACGCGAAGTACCGCGAGTGCAGAGAACGCAGCCGGTCGTCCGAACAAGGTCAGTGTAGATGCGGACTCCTCAAAGCCTTCCGCTTCGTCCGTGGCGGTAAACAAAGCGCCGGCGACAAAAGCGGATGCGTCGCCCATTGTGATCAAGGGTGGCATCTCCAAACCAGCGGCAACCACGGATGCGCCTGTTCCGAGCGTGATCGGCATTGCTCCCGCAGACAACGCGACCATGCCCAACCTTGGGGGCAGCCCGAGCAAGGCGCCGACTCCCGTGCTGCAGACGCTGGCGGTCTCGCAGGGAGTATCGCAAGGACTGCTGCTGAAGAAGGTGCAGCCAAACTATCCAGCGAACGCACTGCAGATGCGGATTGAAGGTGCGGTGCAGCTTATGGCAACGATCTCCAGGAACGGCGACATCTCCGCGGTGAAGGTTCTCAGCGGTGAACCGCAACTGGCAAACGCTGCCGTAAGCGCAGTGAAGCAATGGAAGTACAAACCGTATCTGCTGAACGGTGCGCCGGTTGAGATCCAGACGCAGATCACGGTGAACTTCAAGGTGCCGCACTAAAACTCAGGCCAATCTCTCAAGCAAGACAATCAACCTTGGATTTCAAATCGGCGAGCTATCAAAGGCGTCGAATGCTTCCGACTCTTTTTCTTCCACGAACCCCGGATGGCTTTGCAGGAGGCGCGCACAGCGGTTCCAGCGAAGAATAGCGTCGTCGTTGCCCGTGGGACGAATCATTTCCGCTTCGGCAAAGCAGCGCATCGCCTCCGCAAAAAGTGGGGCAAGGGTGTGCGGAGCGCGGCCCACGCGCATTTGTGCCTTCGCGCGCCGCTCATGCAGCAGTCCCGTGTAGTAGAGCCGTTCGTAGCGCTCGACGAGCCTCTCGAAAAGAGCTTCCGCTTCTGCGGAACGATCCGATGCGTCTCCGCAGAATTGGTCAGTAATGGCCAGGCCAAGCATGCGCAACGCCAGTTGATGTTCAGGCTCGACTGCCAGGATGTCGCGGCAGATCGATTCCGCCTCTTCCGGTTCATTGAGCGAACGATAGAGCTCGGCTTTCGAAATCGCTTCCGGAATACCAGCCTTTGAGATGGTCTTCAGCTTGAACTCCATGGAACCTCCTGTAGCGTCGGCCCGATCATGCCTCGCTGCCGGGCTTATTTTGTTTTTGCTCGTCTTTTGTTTTTACCCCTCGAATCTTGCGGACGAGCATGAGCACGGGATCATAAAATTCGTCGACCACTCGCTCTTTCAGCGGAATGATCGCATTGTCGGTGATGTGAATCTCCTCGGGACACACTTCCGTGCAGCACTTGGTGATGTTGCACAAGCCAATGCCGAGCTCTTCCTTGAGCATGCGCGTGCGCGATTTGGAATCCATGGGATGCATTTCGAGCGCGGCAACCCGGACGAAGAACCGCGGCCCGCCAAATTGCTCCATCTCCTCGTGCTCGCGGAGCACATGGCACACATTCTGGCATAAGAAGCATTCAATGCACTTGCGAAACTCCTGCACCCGATCCACATCTTCCTGGTACATTTTCCAGTCGGCGCCGGGGCGGGGCTCGAACGGCGGAATTTTCTTGTTCACGCGGTAATTCCAGGAAACGTCGGTGACCAGATCTTTGATCACGGGAAAGGCTTTCATGGGCTGAACCGTGATGGGCTTGTCCAGGGGGAGCGCGTCCATTCGAGTTTTGCAGGTAAGCCGCGGCCGGCCATTCACCTCGGCCGAGCACGAGCCGCACTTACCGGCTTTGCAATTCCAACGCACGGCCAAATCGGGCGCCTGATGCGCCTGGATGTGGTGGAGCGCGTCCAGAACGACCATCCCCGGGGCAATCGGGACGCGGTAGGTGACCGGCTGCCCGCCTTCGCGGTCTCCTCGGAACACTTCAAAAACTGCTTCCGCCATCGTGCCTCCGCTATTTCTCATCCGCGATAAGTTGCTTCAAGTCGACGGGCAATTCCGGTACCGCTGATTGGCGTAGCGTCATCGCGCTTCCCTCGCGGACGATTACATTATTCTTCGCTCCCCAGGTCGCGTCCAGGCCGGGATGATCAATCCGGCTGTGCGCTCCCCGGCTCTCCTCACGTGCGAGTGCGCTGCGCGTCACCGCCTCGGAAACGGTCAGCATCGCCTTCAGGTCCTGCGCGAGATGCCAGCCCGGATTGAACAAGCGCGAGCCTTCGACGCTCAAGCGTCCAGCGCGCTCCTTTAATTTCTCAAGCTCCTCCAGTGCGCGAATCAGGTCTTCTTTATTACGAAAGATGCCAACCAGGTTCTGCATGGTTTCCTGCAAGTCACGATGAATCGTATATGGACTCTCGCCATCCTTGCGCTCGAAGGGAGCCAGCATCTCGCGCGCGGCCTCTTCGATCTGCCCGGAGTCGACGGCCGAGGCCGGTATTGTGTTCGCATATTCGGTTGCGGCCAATCCTGCGCGGCGGCCGAAGACGAGCAGGTCCGAAAGAGAATTCCCGCCCAGCCGGTTTGCGCCGTGCAGCCCCGCTGCCGCTTCACCCGCGGCAAATAGTCCCGCTAGAGATGACTTCGCGGTTTCGGCATCCACGCGTATGCCTCCCATCATGTAATGGCAGGTTGGTCCCACCTCCATCGGCCCCTTGGTGATGTCCACATCCGCGAGTTCCTTGAATTGGTGATACATGCTGGGCAACTTTTTCTTCACATAGTCGGCGGGCTTTTGCGAGATATCAAGAAAAGCTCCGCCGTGTTCCGTGCCGCGGCCCTCGCGTACTTCGGTGTAGATCGCGCGCGCCACGACATCGCGCGTGGAAAGCTCCATCTTTTTCGGATCGTACTTCTCCATGAAGCGCTGGCCCAGTTTGTTGCGGAGAACGCCTCCCTCGCCGCGGACCGCTTCGGTGACCAGAATCCCCTGTACTCCCGGAGGCCACACCATGCCGGTGGGATGAAACTGCACAAATTCCATATCCATCAGCTCAGCGCCAGCGCCGTAAGCCAGCGCCATTCCGTCGCCGGTGTACTCCCAGGAGTTGGAAGTAATCTTCCACGCTTTGCCGATCCCTCCGGTGGCCATGACAATCGACTTGGCTCGAAACACGACGAATCGGCCCTGTTCGCGCCAGTAACCGAATGCCCCGGCGACGCGATCTCCATCTTTCAGCAGGCGGGTGATCGTGCATTCCATGAAGACGTCGATCCCCAATTGCACGCCGCGGTCTTGCAGAGTGCGGATCATTTCGAGGCCTGTGCGGTCGCCGACATGACACAGCCGGCGGAAGGTGTGACCGCCGAAAGCGCGCTGAAGGATCTGCCCGTCCTGCGTGCGATCAAAAAGCGCTCCCCACTGTTCAAGTTCGCGGACGCGCTCGGGAGCTTCCTGGGCATGGATCTGCGCCATGCGCCAATTGTTCAGCATCTTGCCGCCGCGCATGGTATCGCGAAAATGAGTGCGCCAGTCATCCGCCGAGTCCACGTTGGCCATGGCCGCGGCGATTCCACCCTCTGCCATGACGGTATGCGCTTTGCCGAGGAGCGATTTGCAAACCACTCCCACCTTTGCGCCTTGAGCCAGAGCTGCCAGGGCCGCGCTCAATCCCGCACCGCCAGCGCCGATGATCAACACATCGTGGTCGTGAGTTTCGTATTCTGTCGTCACAAGATTCTCAAATCGGTGA
>Ga0210405_10000432_pt1 | contig 56453 bp, 37 predicted proteins | sample IncBWH11MmetaG_FD_155492 | JGI IMG/M metagenome (GOLD analysis project Ga0210405, IMG submission 155492) | Forest soil microbial communities from Barre Woods Harvard Forest LTER site, Petersham, Massachusetts, United States - Inc-BW-H-11-M | ecosystem: Environmental > Terrestrial > Soil >...
ATGAATAATGCGGAGAGGGGATAGGGGCCAGGGAATAGGGAATAGGGGATAGGCAAGAAAACTGCGCCACCGGTGGCGAAGGAGCGTGAAAATGCAATTACTGCGAAGGGTTGCGGGGATGACGGCTTTGCTGATGTTGTGCGGCGGCGCGGTGCGCGCGCAAGAGCCGCCCGCGCCGCAGGAAGCGCCGAAGGACGTGCCGGCGGTGGCGCTGACGCTGAAGCGCGCGATTGAGCTGGCGCTGCAAAACAGCAAAGAGATCCAAGTGGCGAAGATTCAAGCGAGCGTGGTGGATCACGCCGCGCAGATTACCAAGGCACAGTTCATGCCGAATCTCTACGCCGGTTCCGGCCTGGGATATACGAACGGCATACCGGAAACGCCGGGTGGCCGCGCGCCAGCGATCTTCAGCGTGTCGTACACCGAACAAGTTTTCAACGAGCCGCTGCGGGGACAGGCGAAAGAGACGCAGGAGCAGTCCAAGGCACAGAAGATTGTGCTGGAAGATGCGAAGAACAGCGTGATCACGCGAACGGCGATGGCCTATCTGGAACTAGGGAAGGTTAGGCATTCCCTGGAACTACTGCGGAAGGAGCAGGAGAGCGCGGAAAAAATCCTGCAAGTCACGCAGGAGCGGCAGGGAGAGGGATACGAACTGCCGGTGGAAGTAACGAAAGCGCAGCTCACAAAGGCACAAGTGGTCCAGCGAATCTTGCAGCTCGAGGGCCGCGAAGACGCACTGGAGGTTTTTTTGAGATACCAGCTTGGATTTTCGGAGACGCAGGCCATCGAGGTCACGCCGGAAGAGCTTCCGGGGGAAGCCGAGCAGGCGGGAGACAACCTGGTGGCGATGGCGATGACGCATAATGCCGGCTTGCAACTCGCGGCCTCGGATGTTCGGGCGAAAGAGTTCCGGCTGAAGGGCGAAAGGCGAGGGTATTTCCCGACGCTGGAACTGGTCAGCATTTATAGCGTGCTGGGGAAATTCAATAACTACACACAGTTCTTCAATCACTTTCAACGGAACAATTTCAACGCCGGGATCGACATGCACGTGCCGATTTTCAGCGCGCAGACAAAAGCGGCGGTGGCGTTGGCAAAAATTAACCTGGAAGCGGCCAAGGTCAACCTGACGAACAAGAGAACCGAGTTGACCGCCGACGTGCGGCAAAGGACACGCCGAGTGCGCGAGAGGGATGCGGCGAAAGAAGTGGCGCGGCTGGAACTGCAGCTCGCGCAGCAAAATGTGGCCGTGTTTCAATCGCAGTTTGCCGAAGGGAAGTTGAATCTTCGCGAGGTAGAGAGGGCCCGGCTCGAGGAAAACGAAAAGTGGATGGCGTATCTGGATGCAAATTTCCAGAAACAGCAGGCGCAACTGGATTTGCTGAAGACGGCGGGAATGTTGGAAAAGGTGTGGCAGTGAAGAAGTGACTGGTGATTCGTGACCCCGACAAGGCCGGGGCAGGCTGGTGACCGGTAATGCTCGATCGGGAGAATCTGGGCGTGTTCTCGGAAGCAGCGAGAAAGCTCGATAACGGATTCGCAAGACTGCCTGCATTTCGAAATCAAACGCCGGAAATGGCCCGCCTCGCGGAAGTGCTGTGTGCGACGGCGGAGCGGCTGCAAGACAACTATCCCTATTTTCATCCCTTGTACGCGGGACAGATGCTGAAGCCGCCGCACGCAGTGGCGCGGCTGGCGTATGCGCTGGCCATGTGGATCAACCCGAACAATCATGCACTGGATGGCGGGCGTGCAACGTCGGCGATGGAAAAAGAAGCGGTTGCGGAGATCGGCGGGATGTTTGGATGGAGGAGTTTTCTGGGGCACTTGTGCGGCGGCGGGACGATGGCCAATCTCGAGGCCTTGTGGGTGGCGGGGCAACTGCATCCGGGCAAGAAAATCCTAGCCAGCGAACAGGCGCACTATACGCACGGGCGGATTAGCGGCGTTCTACAACTGCCATTCGAGACGGTGCCGTGCGATCCCCGGGGCCGCATGGACGCGAAGGCGCTGACGGAGCGGGTGGGGCGCGGCGATGTTGGAACCGTCGTGGCGACAATGGGTACGACGGCAACTGGCTCGGTAGATCCTCTCCCAGAGATTCTTGAGCTTGGCGAAAAACAGAGATTTCGAGTACATGCGGATGCGGCGTACGGGGGCTACTTTGTTCTGACCGAAATGCTTGGAGAAGGTGCTACACGGGCGTTTGCGCGGATTGGAGAAACTGATTCCATCGTGATCGATCCCCATAAACACGGCCTGCAACCTTACGGGTGCGGTTGCGTGCTGTTTCGCGACCCCGGAGTCGGCCGATTGTATAAGCACGATTCTCCTTACACCTATTTCAGCTCCGCTGAACTGCATTTGGGCGAGATAAGCCTGGAGTGTTCCCGGCCGGGTGCGGCAGCGGCGGCGCTGTGGGCGACGCAGAGATTGCTGCCGCTGAAAAAGGGGGGCGAATTTGCGCGCGGACTCGAACGCGGACGGAAGGCTGCGCTGGCGCTCTACGAAAAGCTGCGCGCGGATGCGCGATTTGTAACTGCCTTTGCGCCGGAATTGGACATCGTCGTATTTGCGCCGAAATCCGCGAGCGTGAGCGAGTCTTCCGTCTTAAGCCGCAAGCTATTCGAAGCGTCGGCGAAGCGCGATCTGCACTTGGCCGTAGCGGAATTGCCGGTGCAATTTTGGGCAGAAAACCTAGGAGGGATGGAGCGCGATCGCGAAACGCTCACTTGCCTGCGCTCCGTGCTCATGAAACCGGAGCATTTTGATTGGATGGACCGCATTTGGGACTTGCTCTCCGTGTCCGCCAACGAGATTCTGGGCGCTGTTCACTGATCCCTCAGAGAGAGCCCGCAAACCCTATTCCATGAAGCAGATAGCCATCTTCCGCCAGGGAACATCCAGCCAGAGAAAGGTTTGTGGGCACAACGAAATCAGGTAAACTGGTAGCTACGGACGGGAAGACAAGGTGCGTGTGTACCTGCGTGCCCTTCCTTGCATAGGCTAAGTACAGAACCCAGTTCTCTGAAACGGCCAGGAATATAAAGCGAAGGCTGAGGGTGAAGAATGCCGGATGTAATGAAGACTTTGCTGTTGAATCCGCCGAGTTTTGAAAACTTCGACGGCGGTGCGAGTTCGCGCTGGCCTGCCACGCGCGAGATTGAATCCTATTGGTTTCCGGTTTGGCTGGCGTACCCCGCGGGAATGATCCCCGGCAGCAGGCTGCTGGACGCATCTCCTCACAAAGTGAATTGGCAACAGACCATCCAGATCTGCAAGGACTACGAATTCCTAATCCTGTTCACGTCCACGGTGGGTTTGGAAAGCGACGTCAAGCTTATTCGGAAGATTAAAGAAGCCAACCCGGGCCTGAAGATTGCTTTTGTGGGGCCAACCGGGCACATCAAGCCCGATGAAACGCTGAACGCCAGCGCGGACATCGATTTTGTGACGCGCGGAGAGTTCGATCACTCAGTGGTTGAATACGCACACGGGAAGCCACTGAGCGAGATCCTCGGCGTCAGCTACCAAAAAGACGGCAAGATCGTGCACAACGCCGAACGCCCGCAGTTGCACACCGAGGAGCTGGACGCGCTGCCGTTTGCCACGGACATTTACAAACGCGACCTGGAGATCGAACGCTACAACGTGCCGTTTCTGCTGCACCCTTTTGTGTCGTTCTACACCACGCGCGGATGCCCGGCGCTCTGCACGTTCTGCATGTGGCCGCAGACGATTTCGGGACATGCCTGGCGGACGCGCTCGACGGAAAACGTGGCGCGAGAAGTGAAGCAGGCCCTCGGACACTTCCCGCAGATGAAAGAGATTTTCTTCGACGACGATACCTTCAACATCCGCAAGGACCGCGTGCTGGATCTTTGCGCCAAATTCAAACCGCTGAAGTTCCAGTGGTCCTCGACGGCGCGCGTGCACAGCGACTACGAAACGGTAAAAGGGATGGCGGATGGCGGAGCCCGGCTGTTCATCGTGGGCTTCGAGTCCGGCGACGCGCAAATCCTGAAGAACATCAAGAAGGGCGCGACGGTCGAGATGGGCCGCGCCTTCATGAAGAACTGCCGCAAAGCCGGAGTAAAGGTGCACGGCGACTTCATCATCGGCTTGCCGGGCGAGACAAAGGACACGATTCAGAAGACCATCGACTACGCGAAGGAACTGGATTGCGAGACCATCCAGGTTTCGCTGGCGCATGCCATGCCCGGAACGGAATTGCACGACAGCATGGCGCAGCAAGGCTTCCTGAAAGTGGAGGCGCTGGCGGATTCCGGCGGCCATCAATTGCCGCATATCGAGTACCCGCACCTCTCCAAGACAGAGATGATGGCAGGCGTAAATCGCTTCTACGATGAGTATTACTTCCGGCCCAAGGTGGTGTGGCGCATCGTGAAGGAAGCGCTGTGGGACAGCCACGAGCGGAAACGGCTGTACGACGAAGCGACGGAATTCCTGAAGTTGCGCGCGGAGCGCCTGAAATGGGTGCGCAAGGGCGGCGACTTCGACAAGCCCATGGTTTCCGTGCCGGGGACGTCCACGGCGTCCGGAAACGACTGACCCCCGCAAAATGTCTAGCGAGAGAAGGCTGCGAATCAAGACGCTGATCATGGTCTTGGCGATGGTAGTGTGTGCCAATGTCGGAGACCTGCTGCTAAAGCGCGGGATGTCGCAGGTCGGCGCGGTCCAACTGACGGCTTCGGGACTGGCGCAAGCGTTCCGCTTCACGGTGACGAACGGAACGATCTGGGGGGGGATTTTCTTTTTGACCGGCTTCATGGTGAGTTACACGACCGTGGTTAGTTGGGCGGACTACAGCTACGTAAAGCCCGCGAGCGCGTTTGGATATGCTTTACTCACTTTGCTGGCGGTTGTTTTTCTACACGAGTCGGTTTCGCCGCGGCGCTGGGTGGGTGTCGTCCTGATTTGCGCGGGTGTGCTGCTGGTCGGCCAAACCAAACCACGAACTACCGCGGTGGCCCGCGAGGCGGTGGCTTGATGCGCGTCATTCTGGCGTTCGCGGTCTTGATTCTCGGCAGCACCGGCGGCGAGATCGCCATTACGCACGGGATGAAAGCGACTGGCGAGCCGGCTCGCTTGCGGCCGCTGGCGCTGCTTCAGTTCCTCGGGCGGACCGTTCGCAATGGATGGTTCTGGGCGGGCGTGCCGCTGATGGCTCTGTCATTTTATTCGCTGCTGATATTGCTTTCCTGGGAGCCCATCAGTTTCGTGATTCCCGCCTCCGCGCTGAGTTACGTGGTCGGCACGCTGGGCGCCAAGTACATCCTGGGCGAGCAGATCAGCCCCGCGCGGTGGGCTGGAGTATTGCTGGTCTGCGCTGGCGTGGCGTTAGTTGCGGCGGGCTGATCCCGCGGACCGCGGGAATTTTCCGCCCATGATGAACGAGTTCGCATGATGTCGCACTTCGCGATGTGGCGCGATGCCTTGTTGCTGCTGGCGGCGGCTCCGCTGGTATACTACGCACTGGCCATGTTGGTGGCGCTGCGGTTCTTCCGCCGCGCGCGCGCGCAAGTCCTGCCGAATTTCACTCCAGCCGTAAGCGTGCTCAAACCGGTGCTTGGCGTTGACTTCGCATCGCACCAAAATTTCTCCAGTTTTTGCCTGCAAGATTATCCGGAATATGAAATTTTGTTCGCTGTCAATGGCGACGCAGACCCCGCGGTGCCGCTGATCCGGCGGATCATCGCGGAGTTTCCCGAGCGCAACATCCGCTTGCTGGTGGGGGCCGAACATCTCGGCGCAAACCGCAAGGTCAACAAACTGGCGCGGCTCGCGCGCGAAGCGCGCCACGAAGTTCTGGTGCTGACTGATGGCGATGTGCGCGTGGGACCCCATTATTTACATGAAATGACCGCGCCGCTTGCGGATCGCCGCCTCGGCGCGGTGACTTCCTTCTACCGCGCCATCGCCGAAAGAAATCTCGGCGCGGAAATCGAAGCCGTCGGCGCTTCCAGCGATTTTTTCGCCGGAGTCTTGATGGCCGGATGGACGGAAGGAATCACTTTCGCGCTGGGAGCTTCCATCGCCACGACCAAGGAATGGCTCACCAAAATTGGCGGCTTCGAAGCCATTGCCGACGCGCTTGCGGATGACTATGAACTCGGCCACCGCATCGCCAACGCGGGCGGCGAAGTAGTGCTCTCCCGCGAAGCCGTCTGGACCGTGTATCCGGCACAAACCCTGCGCAGCTTTTGGGACCATCAAGTGCGCTGGGCGCGCACGGTGCGTTTGTGCCGGCCGCTCTCCAATATCGGGCTTCTTTTTACGCAAGGGCTGCCTTGGGCTTTGCTTGCCGCGCTTGTCGCCCCGGCGAAGTGGATCGCGGGCGCCTATCTGCTGGCGTACGTCGTCCTGCGTTTTGCAATGGCCTGGACGGTGGGGATTTGGGGCGTCGGCGACGAACTCCTGCGCCGCAAGACTTGGCTCGTGCCGCTGCGCGACGCGATCCACTTCGTGATCTGGCTCGCAAGTTTTGGCTCGAACCACATCCGATGGGGCGGCGTCGAATACGTGATTCGCCAGGGACGAATGGCGCCCCTCGCTGGCGGTGAAGACGACGCAGCCAAGCCCGCGGAAGAAATCCCGCGACCGTAGAATTTGCCTTGGACCCTGCCCAGCGCGCGGTTGACGGTGGCGGTAAACCCGATTAAATTAGATATGTAGAATCGTGATCGCCCCAACGTCGGGAACGCGCCACGGTTCGTTTTTTCCTCGCCACGGGTGGGAGATCGTCCAACGGTAGGACTCCAGATTCTGGATCTGGCTATCTAGGTTCGAATCCTAGTCTCCCAGCCAATTCTTTCCTCTGCTCTATCTATCACTGGCGAGATGGAACGCCACAATCACCTGGCAAACACAATTACGCCGGCGATTATTCGAAGGAGCAGCGCGTGAAGCTCTCGCGCTCGGCCCGCACATCGTCGCCGCGCAGCTCGCGCAGCGCATAGCTCACAAACTCAGCGGTAACTCTCTTGCGCCAAGTCATATCGAAATCCGTGTTGTCGAGCGGCTTGGCGATGCGCGCTGCGAGCGCGGCGGCTTCCGCGATGGCCTGGGGATTCAAGGGACGGCCCAGCAGCGATTTTGCCGCTTCCGTGGCGCCAAGGGGACGGCAGGCGGAGGAGCCCACGACGATGCGAGCGTCCTCGACCACGTTGTCTTTGGAAATCAACGCCGCCGCCGCGACGGATAGCACGGGAAAGTCAAACGAGCCGCGGCGACGGAGTTTCCAGTAGGTGCTTTTCCATCCGTGCAAGGAATCCAGCAATACTTCCGCGAGAATCTCGTCGGGTCGGCGCTTGATGTAGTCGATGCCATCATTATTATAAAGATCGGCCAGGGCGACTTCGCGTTCTCCGGAACGCGATACCAGGCGAACCCGCGCCCCGAGCGCCATCAGTGCCGGGCCCGTGTCCGTCGAAGAGACGGCCAGGCACTTCGAGCTTCCCGGCGCGACCCAGCAGATCGTGCCGTCTTTTTTCAGGCAGAAATCGATCGACTTTCTCCACTCGTAACTTTGATCGTAGTAATTGCAGCGCGTGTCCAGGCAAATGTTTCCGCCGAGCGTCGCCATGTTGCGGATTTGCGGAGTGGCTACCAGGGAAGCCGCTTGCGCCAGCGCCGTCAATCCGTTTCGAAAGCGCGGATCCTCTGCGATATCGGAGAGCGTGAGGCAGGCGCCGAGCCTTGAACCCGAAGCGTTCACGGCCAAGCGGTTCAAACTCTCAATATGGCGCAGACTCATCAGTGTTCGCGGAACCTGCTGGCGCCGTTTCATGTTCGGCAGCAGGTCCGTGCCGCCCGCGATAGGCATGGCATTGGCTCTCTCACCGTCAAGAATTCGCGCTGCTTCTTCAAGCGTGCGCGGCGCGCGAAATTCGAAAAGAGGCAGTCGCATCATGGCGCGAGTACCTTCTCTTTTTCGCGGCCGTGTTTTTCGCGCCGGGGAACTTCGTTCACGGCGTTGCCATCCCCGCCTTCCCAAGGCGAAGGCACGCGCAATGCCTCGGGCCAATTGACTTGTGGGAAATGGCTCGGTCCAAAACGCGGCTCTCGCCCCGCTTTTTTTTCGGCGAGGGCTTTCATGATTTTTTCCGGAGTGATGGGAATTTCATCGATGCGCACTCCGACGGCATCGTAAACGGCGTTGGCCACTGCAGGCATGATCGGTAGCAGCGGGCCTTGACCGACTTCCTTCGCTCCAAATGGCCCGCGGGGATCCGGTTCTTCAATCAACTCGGTGATCACGTCGGGCATATCGAGCGAGGTTGGACTCTTGTATTCTAGCATCGAAGGAAATTTGTGCACCAGCGCGTGAGAGAGTTTCTTCGGCAGCCGCCGGAACTCCTGCTCTTCCATGAGCGCCTCACCGAGACCCATGTAGACGCTGCCTTCGACCTGCCCGCGCACCAGCGTCGGGTTCAGTGCGCGGCCGATGTCATGCGCAATCCAAATTCTCGGGACGGTGACCCAGCCGGTGATCCGGTTCACTTCCACTTCGACTACGGCTGCGGAATAGGAGTAAGTAGGAGACGGCCCCACACCCCCGCCTTTGTAGAGTGCGGGAGATTTCGGCGGAGTGTACGAGCCCACCGTTCCAATCGTGCCGAAGCGCACTTCCGCGAGGCATACAGCCTCCTGAAAAGTAAAACCTTTTTCCGGCGCGGCAAAATCGAACACGCGCCTGCCCGCAAAGCGCAGTCGCTCTTTCGGCACTTCGAGTTTTTCTGCAACGGCATCGGCGATGATCGCTTTTCCGCGTTCCGCAGCTTGCAGCGCCGCGTTCCCCGCCATCAGCGTGACGCGGCTGGAATAGGAGCCAAGATCCACCGGTCCGAGGTCCGTGTCGCCGGTGAACAGCCGAATGTCGAACGTGTCGATGCCCAGGACTTCGGCGATGATTCCGGCGAGAACATCGTCCGATCCTTGCCCGATTTCTGTCGCGCCGCAAAATAGACTAACTCCGCCGCTGCGATCGAATTTCAGTTGCACACCGGAGTGCGGCATTTTGTTCCAGTAAATCGGAAGCCCGGCCCCGGTCAAATAAGCGGAGCAGGCCAGCCCCACACCGCGGCCCGCGGGAAGTTTGCGAAGTTTCTCCTGCCAACCGGAAACCTTGACCACACGGCGAATGCACTCGGCAAGATTGACGGTTCCAAGGCGGAAGAAATTCGCCGTCACTGCGTTCGAGGATTCCACGATGCGCAGCCGCAGTTCCGCCGGATCAATCTTCAGCCTCTCAGCAATCTTGTCGAGCTGGACTTCCTGGCCAAAGCGCGGTTGCGGGGTGCCGTGTCCGCGCTTGGGACCGCAAGGTGGCTTGTTGGTGAAGGTGCGGCAGCCTTGGTAGCGATAACGCGGAATGTGGTACGTCGTGGTTTGCAACGCGCCGGCGTAAAACGTGCTGGCGACTCCGTAGGAACCGTAGGCGCCGCCGTCAATCAGCGTCTGCAGATGCATTCCCGTAATCGTGCCGTCCTTTTTCACGCCCGTCTTGAATTTCATCAGCACGGGATGGCGGCCGCGGTGGCAATAAAAAACCTCTTCGCGCGTCAGGCAGATTTTCACGGGCCGGTCGAGCATCAGAGCGGCCTTGGCGACGACGATTTCATGTTGGAACGGATCGCTCTTTCCGCCGAAGCCGCCACCGTTGGGTGTGGCGATCACGCGAATATGCGCGGCCGGCATTTCGAGGACTTTGGCCAGCGCGCGATGCACGTAATGCGGCGTTTGCGTGCTGGACCAGATCGTCAGCTTTCCTTCCGGGTCCTTGATGGCCACGGCGGCGTGCTGCTCGATGGGGAGGTGGGTGCTCCCCTGGTAGAAAAATGTGTCCTCGAAAATTTCATCCGCTTTGGCAAAGCCTTCGTCCACGTTGCCGAACTCCAGCGCCACGAGTTTGTGAATGTTCCCCTCTTCGCCGTATCCGTGGATGCGCGGCTCGGGAGTCGCCAGCGCTTCCTCGGGATCGGAAATCGTCGCGAGGATTTCATAGTTGACATCGATCAGGTCCAGCGCCTCAAACGCCGTCAACTCCTCGCGTGCGATGACCGCTGCAACGGGATCTCCCACGTGCCGCACGCGATCGACGCACAGGGCTTGCTCGTCCTGGCTGACGGGAAGAATTCCGTACTGTATGGGAACGTCTTTCCCGGTTAGCACGAGATACACTCCGGGATGAGCGGCGGCGCGCGAAATGTCGATCTTTCGAATGCGCGCGTGCGGATGCGGCGACCGCAGCAGCTTGCAATGCGCCATGCGCGGCAAGAAAATGTCGTCGGCGAACCGCGTCTGGCCCGTCACCTTCGCGCGGCCATCGACTCTCCGCCGCGGTATGCCAATCACGCGAAGCTCGTCATTCATGGCTTTGGGAGCGTCGGCGGGCGTCGTTCGCGAATCTTTTTCATTCGCCATACGGCCTCCTCAGCAAGTTTTCGCACTCATGCTGCGCCATTTACGCTCCAGAATTCTTTTGCTCCGCGATCTTGAGCACCGCTGCTTCGACGGCCTCGAAAATTTGCAGATAGCCCGTGCAGCGGCACAGGTTTCCGGAAATCGCTTCGCGAATTTGATCGCGAGTGGGATGAGGGTTCTGATCCAGCAGAGCCTTCGCCGTTACCAGAATCGCCGGCGTGCAATAGCCGCACTGTGCTGCTCCGAGATCGGCAAACGCATCCTGCAAGGGATGCAGCTTTCCATCTTCTCCGAGGCCCTCCACGGTCAAGACTTGCTTCCCGCCGCACTCCAGCGCCAGCACAAGACAGGACAGCACGGCCTTGCCGTCCAGAAGAACCGCACAAGCGCCGCATTCACCCAGCTCGCAGCCATGCTTCGTGCCCGTATGACCGAGATCTTCGCGCAGGACCTCCAGCAAAGTCTTATAAGGCGCAAACGAAACATCGGTCTCTTCACCGTTCAGGGTGAATCGTATCTGCGCCGTTTTTTGCGATTCGATGGGCAATGTGGTCAAGTCCATTCACCTCGCCGAAGTCCTGCCGGACCGATGCAAAATCGTCGCTGGCCGCGCCGATTGCATCGTTCGCTCCTACGTTGCCCGGTTTGCTAAAAATAGTCTAACGCGGAAACAGCCGCGCCGCGTTGTCGTACAAAATTTTGCGCTTCGCCGCCGCCGCAATCGGCAAAGCATTGAACTTCTCAATGTTTCCCTTAATCGCCGGAACTCCCGGACCAGGCCAGTCCGTGCCCCACAAAACTTTATCGGCCACGTCCTCGATTCGCGGAAAGTACTCCATCAACTTCTGCGGCGGAATTCCGGAGATATCCATGTGCATATTCTTGTGCCGCCGCACCAGGAAAAACGCCTCGTTCATCCACAGCGGCCTGCCGCCATGCGCAAGAATAATCACCAGCTCCGGATAGTCGATGCTCACGTCATCGCAGAGCATCGGTTGCGCGTGAAGATTTCTCGCGCCGGGAAAAATCGAAGTCCCCGTATGAATCATGATCGGCATGCCGTGCGCCTGTGCGCGTTCGTAAACCGCCGCCAGTCCCCGGTTGCCATCCATGTAATCGTTGGGCGAAAGCGCTTGGTGCGACGGATGCATCTTAATGGCGCGAATCCCGAGTTTTGCGAGGCGGTCTACTTCCGCCCCCGCGTCGGGAACCGTCCCCGGAAGCACTCCGCCGAACGCAATGAGACGGTCCGGAGCGACGCTGCAATACTTCGCGCTCCAGTCGTTCACTTCCGGAGTGAACCCGATAATTTGCGGCGCCACGTAGTTGATCAGCCCCGCGCGTTCCACTCCGAGACTGTCCAGGAACGCGAGAAATGCCTTTGGGTCGGCGCAATAGCGTTCCACATCGGCGTAGTCATGGCGCCCATGCTTCATCAATACATGCGCGGATGGCTTCATCATGTGGTACGGCATGATGTGAACGTGAATGTCGATGATCGGTTGCAGGGATCGCCGCCCTTCGCAAAAGCCTGCGCCTTCACTCGCTCGAGCTAGTTAAAGCGCACGTATTCAAAGTTCAAAGGCTGATTGTTGACCCCGCGCGCCGGCGGAGCAATCCAATTCGCAAACTTGCCCGGCTCCACCACCCGCCCGCTCATCAGCGACTGGACGTACGCATAATCCTTCGAATTCGGCAGCCAGTCGAATTCGTGGTTCTTCCACGCCTCTTCGGTCAAAACTTCTCCCTCGGGGCTGATGAAGTGCCCTACGAAATTGCCGATGGCCCGATGAAACCCTTTGTGCGGCAAGGTCAGCCGGAAGGCAATGCCAGCGTTATCGATCACCCGCTGCCAGCGGCCCACTCCATCGGCAATCTCATCGATGTAGTCGTCGCGCAAGCGTTCGTTCAACGCCGTCAATGCCGCTACGTTCCTGGTGATGATTTTTCCGCCCGCAACTTCGGAGACCGGGTATTCCGCTTCCGCCAGCACGTGATCGTCTTCCAGCTTCGTTTCGCGGAAGCGCCCTTTCAGCCCGCTGGTGTAATAATTCGCGGCATTCGAGGAAACATCCGAGCCGTAAAGGTCCAGCGTCACGCTGTAATGAAAATTCAAATATTTCTGAATCGTCGGCAAATCGATCACCCCGAGCGCCCGCACATCCGCCGGATCTTCCACCTTGTTTTCCTTCATCACCTCGCAAGTCCGCTGAATAATTCGCCCGACTCCCGTCTCGCCGACGAACATATGATGCGCTTCCTCCGTCAGCATGAACCGGCAGGTTCGCGCCAGGGGATCGAAGCCGGATTCCGCCAAGGCGCAAAGCTGGAACTTGCCGTCGCGGTCGGTAAAAAACGTAAACATATAAAAAGCCAGCCAGTCCGGCGTCGGCTCGTTGAAAGCGCCGAGAATGCGCGGATTGTCCGCATCTCCCGATCGCCGCGCGAGCAAAGACTCCGCCTCCTCGCGGCCATCGCGTCCAAAGTAGCGGTGCAGCAAATACACCATGGCCCACAAGTGGCGCCCCTCTTCCACGTTCACCTGAAAAATATTTCGCAGATCGTACATCGAAGGACAAGAAGCCCCCAGCATCCGCTGCTGTTCCACCGAAGCCGGTTCGGTGTCTCCCTGCGTTACGATCACGCGCCGCAATGTCGAGCGGTACTCCCCCGGCACCTCTTGCCAAGCCGGTTGCCCCTTGTGCATTCCAAAATTCACTTCGCGCTTCTCGTCCCGCGGCTGTAGAAAGATGCCCCAGCGGTATTCCGGCATCTTCACGTAGTCGAACTGCGCCCAGCCGTCCGGCTCTACGCTGATGGCCGTTCGCAGGTACACTTCGTAGTTGTGGCTCTCGTTCGGCCCCATGTCGTACCACCAGCCCATGTACGCGGGCTGCCAATGCTCGAGCGCTCGCTGCAACACGCGGTCTCTTCCCAAATCCACATTGTTCGGAATTTTGTCCGTGTAGTTAATCATTGCCATCTCCTCAGTAGTCCAGGCGCAAGCTCGTCCATCAAACTCTTTCCCAATTGAATTTCACCGGCGCTCCCGTTCCATACACCTTCAGCGCGCCGCTCGCGCCGACCGCGTTCGGGCGGACGAAAATCCAGTTTTGCCATGCCGACAGCCGGCCAAAGATTCGTGTCTCCATCGTCTCTCCCGGTCCAAAGCGCAGATTCGCTTCGAGCCCTGTCAACGCATCGGGAGACTGCGCCGCGCGCGATTCAATGGCTTGGCGAATTTCGTCTTCCCAGTCGAGATCATCCGGTGCGGCGCTGACCAGGCCCGCATCCAGCGCCGCGCGCGCGGAAAGTTTTTTTCCAATCTCGCCGCGCAACCGCTCCATCTGTGTCTCATCGCCATAAAAGCGGGCTGCCAGTCGTGAAAGTTTGTTGACCATCGACAGCGGCCCGAAGTTCATATTCGAAAGCGTAATCGTTGCGGCGCTTTCGCTTTCCTGCGTATCGCGCATGTAGATGCGGTCGGCGGCTAAAGCCAATTCCAGTAGCGTACCGGCAAAACACGACCCCGGCTCGACGATGGCATAAATGGATCGGGAAGTGACGTCGATCCGCGCAAACGTCCGCCGCATCATTCCCAGCACTTCGCGCACGAACCAATTCTCCCGATGCTTCAAAATGAATTCGTCGCAAGCGAGAACGGCCTCCGGGTTTCCAGCCGTCTTGATAATCCATAGTCCCAAGTTCAGTTCGCTGGCGCGCAAAGTCAGAATGGCGTCATCCAACTCCCGCGCCATTTGCAGCGGCCACCAAACCGCACCTGCCGCAATTACTTTTTCCAACCTATCATCAGCCACGGAATCCGGCGCGCGCACCGTGATCATTGCCGTGCGAGCCTCCCGATTGCATAGCACATCGACGTATCCGTAATGCACACCGGCTTCATCGATCGTGCGCTTCAACGGAGTCAGCGCCACGCCTTTTGCTCCCGCAGGGCGATCGCTCCCGGCAGCAAGCGCAAGCGCGCGCTGCTTGACGTGCTCCACAAACTGCTGCGGCTTCACCGCTTCATCCACCAGCCGCCACTCCTTTGCTCTTTGCCCGCGAACGCCATCCGCGTTGGTACAAAACATGTCGGCATGGTCCCGCCGTACCTTGCGCTTGTCCGTGATCCGCGTCAGTCCGCCCGTTCCCGGCAAAACTCCCAACAACGGCAGCTCCGGCAGACTCACCGCCGAAGACCGGTCATCCACAAGAATGATTTCATCGCAAGCCAGCGCCAATTCGTAACCGCCTCCCGCCGTCGTTCCATTGCACGCCGCGAGAAACTTCAGCCCAGAATGCGCGCTCGCGTCCTCGATTCCATTCCGCGTCTCATTCGTGAACTTGCAGAAATTCACTTTCCAAGCGTGCGAGGACAGCCCCAGCATATAAATATTCGCCCCGGAGCAAAAAATGCGGTTCTTCGCGCTGGTAATCACGACCGAACGAATCTCCGGATGCTCGAAGCGAATGCGCTGCAACGCATCATGAAGTTCGATGTCTACGCCGAGGTCGTACGAATTCAATTTCAGTTTGTAGCCCGGACGGATTCCGCCGTCCTCGGCGACGTCCATCGTCAGCGTAGCCACCGGTCCGTCAAATGCCACACGCCAATGTTTGTACCGCGAAGGATCGGTCTGGAAATCGACCGCTTCCGTTTTCAATTGAGATTCGTGCGCCGCAACAACGTCCACGAGATCCTCCTACTGCAAATTCGCCTGCAATGCTGTTCTCAATTTCGAAAAACTCTCTTCCACTGTACAGCCCGAAGTATCCAGCTCCATGTCCGCTTGCCGGTAGAGCGGTTCCCGCGCTTCGAGGATCCGCCGCAAGTCCTCCATGGCATGGTCGTTCCCGGCCATGGCGCGAAAATCTCCCTGCGCCATCACACGCCGCATGTACTCCTCGGGGTGCGCTTTGATCCACACGGTGTAGCAGTTCGAAAGCAGGTGATCGAAAGTCTCCTTCTCGGATACCACGCCGCCTCCCACCGAAAACACCACTCGCTCATTTTCATTCAACACTCTTTCCAATGTGCGCCTCTCGATCGCCCGATAACCGGACTGCCCGTAAAGCGCAAAAATTTCCGCGAGAGGCATTCCCGCATCCTTTTCAATGTCGCGATCCATCTCGATGAAGGGCATCTCGCTTTCTTCCGCCAGCTTGGCGCCCAGCGTGGACTTGCCGGCTCCGCGCAGCCCAATCAAGGCGATCCGCTGCCTCCGCGCCTTCTCTCCCGGACTAAAGTCCCGCGTCAGCCGCAACACCACCTCTTCCAAACGGTGATTGGGGAGACGTTTGAGAAATCGCTGGATCATTTGTTTTTCGACAGGCTCTTCCGCCTCACCGGCGAATAACTCGACAAGAGAAACGTTGAGCGCCGCGGCAATCCTCCGCAGCAACACGATGGAGACGTTTCCTTCACCAGCCTCGAGCTGCGCCAAATGGCGCTCAGACACATCAGCCTCGCGCGCCACCATCTTCCGCGTCGTCCCGCGGACGCTGCGCAGTTGACGCACTCGCCCCCCGAGGAAAAGCAAGAAATCGCCATCGCGAACGCGTGTCGACCTTCGCAGATTCGCAATCTTGGAATTGGCGCTCACGTGCGTGCCCATACATTCAAAACTGGAGTATGCATTATAATACACGCAGCTCCCGGCTGGTCAACAAATAAGATGATTCCAGTTGACTGACCGGCCACCGCTCTTGGATAAGGGGCTTCCCGCTTCCGTAAAGCACTTACATTCTTATTGTTAGGGCGGGACAACGGAGGGGGGCCATGCGGTGGAAGGGATTCAGTTACAAACAGCTCAGATATGCAGTATTATGCCTATCAGAGTGGAGCAAGGGTCCGTGACCAACCGGTAAGCCCAGCGTCCTCTGCCGTTATTCGGAGGTTTCTGGCTCGCTATACATCTCGAGTTGGAACAATTCCATAAAACTTGGCCGCAACACTTCAAGCCCTGGCCCCGCACGATGCGCCTCTCGCCCTTCTATTAAGTCCATTAGAAAAACGATTTTCGCCGCTTGTTTGCGCGTTACGGTGAAGTATAATCCAGCGGAACTGTCAGCGCTCGCTCCCTTGCTGTGTTCGCCGGGGAGGTGCATGAAGAGACAGCCCGACAACTCCGCCGTGGCCGGCGTGAGTTTCTGACCGTCACCAGCAGCCTGCTTTGAAATTTCGGCCGCCGCAAGCGAAAATCATCGGAACGCCAAGCCAGGCCGGGGAGGCTCTATGCAACGCCGTGAAGCGTTAAAACTGCTCATGACTGGCGGTGTTTTGCCCGCCCTGCCCACCGGCCTTTTTGCTTTTTTTCAGGGAACGCACCCCGCCCCGGCGTACGCGCTGCGCACTCTTGACGCTCACCAGAACGACTTGGTTGTGGCCATGATCGATCAAATCATTCCCGCAACGGACACGCCCGGCGCCAAGGGAGCGCGCGTCAACGAATTCATCGACGTCATTTTGACCGAGTGGGCCAATGACGAAGAGCGCCGGAATTTTCTGAGCGGCCTCGCCGATGTCGAAAAACAGAGCAACGCACTCTTCGGCAAGAATTTCACGGACGCTTCTTCCGAACAGCAAATCACGCTCCTGCGCTCCCTCGATGAAGCCGCCGCCGTGGCCCGGGCCCGCTTGGAAGGCAAGACCCGCCCGCCGTTCTGGGAGCCCGAAGGCCGTGATACGCAGATGCAAGACGATTTCTTCACCGTCTTCAAGAAAATGACCGTCCACGGTTACTACACTTCCGAGATCGGTTTCAGCCAGGAACTCAAGCTGCAAATCATTCCGGGCGCGCAACATGGCTGCGTTCAAGCCGCCCCTGGGCCTGGGAACGCGGAGGGATAGAGACGAGCATGGCGGCCACCACTTACGATGCGATCGTTGTCGGTTCGGGAATCACCGGCGGCTGGGCTGCCAAGGAACTCACCGAAAAGGGACTGAATACGTTGGTCCTCGAAGCGGGCCGCAGCATCGTTCCCGAGCGCGATTATGTCGAGCACGTTCCCGTCTGGGAACTCAAGCACCGCGGCTGGGACAATCGCTCCGAGCGCGAAGCCACTCAGCCCATTCAGCGCGAGTGCTACTACGCTTGCGACGAGTATTCCCACCAGTTTTTTGTCAGCGACAAGGACAACCCCTACTCTTCCGAGTCCGGAAAACATTTTTCCTGGATTCGCGGGCGTCAGGTCGGCGGTAAGTCCCTCACCTGGGGCCGCCAGAGTTACCGCTGGAGCGATCTCGATTTTGAAGCCAACGCGAAGGATGCAATCGCCATTGATTGGCCTATTCGCTACGCGGATCTTGCTCCCTGGTACGACTACGTCGAAGAATTCGCTGGCATCAGCGGGCAGGCCGAAGGCTTGCCGCAACTCCCGGACGGAAAATTCCTCCCGCCGATGGAAATGAGTTGCGTGGAAATCGATCTCAAGAACGCTCTGGCTAAAGACTTTGACGATCGCATGCTGACCATCGGCCGCTCCGCCGTGCTCACGCGCGTTCATAAGGGGCGCGCCCCGTGCCACTATTGCGGATTCTGCCACCGCGGTTGCATCACGAGTTCCTACTTTAGCAGCGTCAGCTCGACTCTTCCCGCCGCGCAAAAAACCGGTCGCCTCGCCATGCGCCCCTACAGCGTGGTGCACAGCTTGATCTTCGATTCGAACGCCCGCCGCGTCAGCGGTGTTCGAGTTATTGACGCACAATCCAAAAACGCGCTCGAATTCAAGGCCCGCGTTTTTTTCATTTGCGGCTCGACCCTCGAGTCCACCCGCATGCTCCTCAACTCCGCGACTCCCGAATTTCCCAACGGCTTCGCCAACTCCAGCGGCGAACTCGGCCACAACCTCATGGACCACCACATGGGCAGCGGCGCCAGCGGCGAAATGCCCGGCCATGAGGACAAAATGCCTTTCGGCAACCGCCCCAACGGCATTTACATTCCGCGCTTTCGAAATGTAAACGCAAAGACCAAACAAAAAGATTTTGTGCGCGGCTACGGTTACCAGGGCGGCGGCAGCCGTGAAGGCTGGTCCCGCGGCATCAACAAAATTGGCATCGGCGCGGAGTTCAAGAATATGCTTCGCATGCCCGGCCCGTGGCGCATGGGAATGGGCGGTTTCGGCGAATGCCTGCCGAATCACAATAATTATGTCGAAGTGGACAAGGAAAAACTCGACGCCTGGGGCATCCCCACGCTGAAAATTCACTGCGGCTGGAGCGAAAACGAGCTCGCCATGTCCACGGACATCGCCATGCAGGCCGCGGAAATGCTCGCCGCTGCCGGCGCGAAAAATATCTCTGTCCATCACGAAATTACTCCGCCGGGACTCGCCATCCACGAAATGGGCACCGCGCGCATGGGACGCGACCCAAAAACTTCCGTGTTGAACGAGCACAATCAGGCGCACGATGCGAAAAATCTGTTCATGACCGACGGCGCCTGCATGGTCTCTTCTTCCTGTGTCAATCCGTCGCTCACATACATGGCGCTGACGGCGCGCGCCTGCGACTTTGCCGTTTCCGAACTCAAAAAGAATAATCTGTAGGGGCGGGGCTTGCCCCGCCCGCTGTTTACATCGCCACGTTGCAACCAGCAAGGAGAGTTTTTAAACATGCCCCAGGTGATCCGCTCCCCAAGACAGTATGACGTTTGCATCATCGGTTCCGGCGCGGGCGGCGGCATGGCCGCCAAGATTCTCACCGAGGGCGGCTTGAACTGCGCGCTGCTGGAGGCCGGACCGAACGTTTATCCCGAAAAAGATTTCAAGATGTTGATGTGGCCGTACGAAGCGCCGCATCGCGGCGCGGGCGTCGGCGGGCACGCGCGCGAAAATTTCAACGAGTTCCTCGCTCCGAACGGCGCGTGGCAGATTGAAGGCGAGCCGTACACTTCGGCGCCCGGCTCGAATTTCCAGTGGTTTCGTTCGCGCATCGTCGGCGGCCGCACCAATCACTGGGGCCGCATCGCGCTGCGCTTCGCTCCCATCGATTTCAAGTCGGCGACGCGCGACGGTCTCGGCGACGATTGGCCCATCACTTACGAAGATCTCGCGCCGTATTACGACAAAGTGGAATCCTACATCGGCGTTTTCGGAACAAAGGAAAATGTTTCCAGCGCGCCCGACGGCGTCTTTCTGCCTCCCCCCAAGCCGCGCTGCACCGAATTGATGGTCAAGAAAGCCTGCGACAAGCTCAACATCATCTGTATTCCTTCGCGCCTTGCGGTCATCACGCGATCACTCAACGGCCGCCTGCCTTGCCACTACTGCGGCCAGTGCGGCCGCGGTTGCATCACCGCGTCGAATTTCAGTTCCAGCCAGGTTCTTCTGCCCCCCGCGATGAAAACGGGGAAGCTGACGCTGGTTACAGGAGCGATGGCGCGCGAAATTCTCGTCAACAAAGAAGGCAAAGCCGAAGGCGTCTCCTACGTTGATAAAGCCACGCGCACGGAAAAGCGTATCCATGCTCGCGCTGTTGTCGTTGCCGCCAGCGCTTGCGAATCCGCGCGCCTGCTCCTGAATTCCAAGTCCCCCGCGTTTCCCGCCGGCATCGCCAACTCTTCCGGAACGGTCGGCAAATATCTCACCGATTCCGTCGGCAGCAGCGGTTACGGCTTCTTCCCGCAGCTTGAGAAGATGCCGCCGCACAATCACGACGGCGTCGGCGGCATGCACATGTACATGCCGTGGTGGAAATTCGACCGCAAGAATGATTTTCCCCGCGGCTATCACATTGAATTTGGCGGCGGGCGCGAGATGCCCGGCATCGGCGAGTTCCACGGCCTTTGTTACGACGAAGAAGGCTACGGCCTCAAGTTGAAGCAGCGCGCCCGGCAGACCTACGGCACGCACATCGGTTTCGCCGGACGCGGCGAAATGCTTCCCAATCCGGATACCTACTGCGAAATTGATCCCGACGTCGTCGACCAGTGGGGCATCCCCGCGCTGCGCTTCCATTTCAAGTGGTCGGATTACGAATTGCTCCAGGCCAAGGACATGCAAGAGACCTTTCGCGCCATCGTCGAGACCATGGGCGGCGAATACCGCACCAAGCCTTCCATCCACGGGGAGTATCCCTTCGGAATCGAGCCGGGCGGCAAGATCATTCACGAAGTCGGCACCGCGCGCATGGGCGCGGATCCGAAAACTTCCGTTCTCAATGGTTTCTGCCAGGCGCACGACGTGAAGAATCTGTTTGTCACCGATGGTGCCCCGCTGGTCACCAATCCCGACAAAAATCCGACGCTCACGATCATGGCACTCTCCTGGCGCGCCTCCGAATTTCTCCTGGACGAAGCCAAGAAAGGCAACCTCTAACATGCTGCCTGCAAGAATCGATGTCCTTCGGCCATCACCTCTTTTACCGTCATTCCGAGCGAAGCGAGGAATCTCTCTTTGCTCTGTGCCCTCTGTGTTAAATCCCCATGTCTTTTGTTTCGAGGCCGATCATGCCGAATGAATCCATCTCCCGCCGCGACATCCTCCGCACTCTAGCCGTCACCGCCGCCGGCTCCGTCCTCCAAGTCATCCCCGCCGAAGCCGCCGAGTACGTCCACCAGATGGTGCACAAAGAGAAAGCCGCAGCTCCGGTGGGCGCCTACACCCCAAAATATTTTTCCGCCTCGCAGTACGCCACACTGCTGTTCCTGTGCGACGCCATCATCCCCAAAGACGAAAAATCCGGCGGAGCCGTCGAAGCTGGCGCCCCCGAATTCATCGATCTCCTCACCAGCGAAAATCCCGAATACCAGTTGAAGCTCGGCGGCGGCCTCTTCTGGCTGGATGGCGCCTGCACCGACCGCTACGGCAGCATCTTCATGGAATGCACGCCCGAACAGAAGAAAGAAATCCTCGACCTCATCGCCTATCGCAAGAACGCCAAAAAAGATCCCTCCCTCAGCCAGGGTGTCGCCTTCTTCGCCTTCCTCCGCAACCTCACTACCGACGGCTTCTACACCAGCAAAATCGGCATCGCCGACCTTCAATACATAGGCAACACTGCCCTCCGCGAATTCCCCGGCTGCCCGCCCCTGAATCCTGACCCGTAATTGCAGAGCTACCTACACGTCGTTTTAACCACCGTAGAAGGGAGTACAATCTTGTCTCATGCCAGACCGCAAAGAAAAGTCACAGCTACTCGGGGATTTTTTGCGGGAAATAGCTGTGTTAGTAATCGTATTCCTTCCTATAGACGCATGGTTGCAGGGCAAGTTGGATTGGGTTACTTTTGCTCTGGCAGCAGCGCTTGCTGGCACATTGTTGTGGTTTGGCATGATTCTGGAGGGTAGGGACGAACTATGAGCTTTCTACTTCCCTGGTTTGCTACATTCGCTTTTGGAATTGCAGTTTTCCTGATCGGAAAGCAATTGCAAAATAACGAGAAGAAAAGAAAACTAAAAAGGAAAGTCGCTGAAGAAGCCGCAGGAGCTCAAGCACAAGCGCATGCACAATTGAGTCTGGAAGCAGTTCGCTTATCGGGCTTTCTAGCATCAATGGGCACATCTGAAGATGTCCCACGAAAGCAGCAAGATCAGAAGAGTAAAGTGGCTCTGCTTCAGTAACAAAGACTTACAGACAAAAGTTGCGCTAAAGCGGCTGCGGCGGTGAATCTGGCATGAAACTTCTATACGTCGACATAGCGAGGGCGATGTGGGCCTTCAACCCACAGCTCCTCAACACAGGGGGCTTTAGCACTCAAGAGCTGTTCAAGAAGCTCGACGAGAGGTATAGCTTCGCAAAGTCCCCAAAGCACCCACTTGACCTCAACGAGAAAGGGACGTTGGCCTTTCAGCTTGGAACATTCATCAATTCAGCGAAGACGCCTCTGAACGTCAACTTCACGATCTACAACAACGGTTTCTCGGCTGAAACTTCGTCTTCCACCAAAGATGCCACCGAGTTCCTTAACGATCTTGCGGCTTGGATGGCGAAAGAATTCGGTTTCGTAGTCCCACCCAAAGAAAACGTGAATAGTGCATATTTCAGTCAGATTAACGTCCACCTCGACGCGGCACTCTCAACAGTGAATTCCAAGTTACAGTCAATCGTCAAACTGCTCGACGCTAACGTCAAAACCCTCGATGGTAATCCGAGACTATTTGATGCCGGCGCTCTCATTTTCTGGACACAGGATGTAGGCCAACCACTTGCTCCCGCTGCGTTTAGACTCGAAAGAAAATGGGGAGCCCCATTTTCTAGTAATCACTATTTCTCGCAAGCCCCGCTTGAGACACAACAACACCTCGACTTGGTCGGCGAGCTAGAAAAAGTCTTAAAATCCTAACCAGCTGCTCCGTTTGTCCGTTTTGCACTTGGGTCTCTTCGACTTTCTTTCCTCGCTCGCACGCCGAGTGCCGCATCCCCCGTGATTTTCAAGGGTGCTGTAGTTGACTTCTCCAGTTTCCCTCGGTCGGCCCTTCCCCCTCTATTCCGCAAGAATCATCGTTTCAACGTTTTACCGTCCCATTCGAATGATATCCAAAATATAACTTGACAAACGTTCTATTTTGTGCAACGCTTGTTTTGTGTTTATCGCCTCACACCTTCGCCGCTCGCACCGCTCCGGAAACGTTCCATCGTGCCAACTTTCAGGCGCTCATACGATTTCCGTCTCTAACTCCTTTCTGCTCAATTTCTTTGCCGACCCCCACCCGCTAAACCCATATGCTTCTATTCTTTACAAAAAAGGTGGGGGAGGGGGGCTCCATCTCGCCCCATTGCGCTCCACGGTCTTCCATCTTCCGTACACACTTCCAAGTTCCGTATCCCGCAACTCCTTTGTTGGCCACTCTTACGAAAACTGCCGGGGTGTATACCCAAAATTCCCAATCTGGAACTCGGCGCTCCCACGAGGAGCATGGATTACGGCCGTCTGGAAAACCGGGCGGGAGTATTGCGGGTGGGAGGGCGGAGATGTATAGTGGCGGCCAGTCCGTAAGGCCCGCAACAATCCCTGGCAAATCCTCGATGGAGAAGAAACCATGAAAAAGCCGCTATGGTTCGTATTGCTGTTATCTGTGTTGACGCCCGGTCTGGCGATGGCGCAGAGCGCCTTCGATGGCACCTGGAAGCTGGACTTGAAGACGGCGCAGTTCCCGAAAAAACCTGACGTTTACCTGTTACAGGACGGCATGTACCACTGCAAGACGTGCGCGCCTCCGGTCGACGTCAAGGCCGATGGCCAAGACCAGAAAGTCAGCGGACACCCCTACTACGACACCAAGATCGTCAAGGTCGTGGACGAACGCACGATTGAGGAAACCGACAAGAAAAACGGGAAGGTCGTCGCAACCTCAAAATCGTGGGTATCGGCCGACGGAAATAAGCTGATGTTCGAGTTTACCGACAGCAGCGCCACGAACGCCGATCCCGTGACCGGCAAGGGAGAAGCAACGCGAGTAGCCAAGGGTCCAGAGGGATCCCATGCGATTTCGGGCTCCTGGCGGGCCAGCAAAATGGATACTATGTCCGATAATGGGCTGATGTTTACGTATAAGGTCGTAGGCGACAGCTTGACGATGACAACTCCGACGGGACAGAGCTACACGGCGAAACTGGACGGGACGGAAGCGCCGTTCAAAGGCGATCCGGGGACGACGAGCGTCTCGGTAAAGAAAGTGGGCAACAACACGGTGGAAGAAACCGATAAGCGCGAGGGGAAAGTGATCAGCGTCGCGCGCATGACGCTTGCAGCAGACGGCAAGAACATGACGATCGCCGTCGAGGACAAACTGCACGGAACGACGATGCAGTTTACGGCGCAGAAGCAATAGGCGGGCTTTGATTTGAGGCGTTGCCAACTGTTTGTGGCGACGCCGGACGAAGAGATGGTGCGGCACTAGGACTTGATTTGGTTGGAGGCAGCGTCCCAGGTGACGGCGGCCTTGCGGAAGTAGGATTCGTTGGCCATGTGGCAGGCAAGGGCGGCGTTGTGGCCGAAGACGGCGTCTTCGGTGACTTGCTGGTGGTTGCGCACCCCTTGAAAAAATCTCCAGAGGTGAGGTTTTTCATCGTCCCAGGAATCCCCGCGGTAGGTCAAACCCGCCTTGAGGGGCTCTTTGCCGGGCTTGGGGTCGTTGTCTTCGTGCCACTTTTTTAGGTAGGCGTCGCGCAGCGCTCGCGGATAGCCGGACGTGTAATAGCTGGGCGATTCGTCCTCGCCGGATTGTGGGAAGTAGGTGATGGTGAATTCGGTAACTTCGAGAATTCCCTTGGAGCCCTGGAAGCGGTAAATTTCCGGCGTATCGCAGCCGAGATTGAGGCGGAGATAAACGGGCGCGCCGCCGTAGTCGAACAGCGTGGCGTGGACATCGGGCATGTTGCGGCCGTCGGGAAAGCGCAGTATGGCGCCGAGCGCCATAGCTTTCTTGGGCGGAGCGTTCCAGCCGAGCATGAAGTTCATGCCGCTGACGAGATGCACGAGGAGATCGCCGGCGAGGCCGGTGCCGTATTCTTTCCAGCAGCGCCAGCGCGCGAAGATGTTGGGATTGAAGGGAACTTTGGGGACATCGCCTTGCCAGGTGTCCCAATCGAGGTTTTCGGGAGAGAGATCGGGGGGCGGAGGATATTCCCAAGCACCGGTGGGATCGTTGCGGCCGAGGGAGCCTTCGACGAGAGTGAGCGTGCCGATGATGCCGTTGGCGAGAAGCTCCTTGGCTTTGGCGCAGAGGACGGAGCTGACGCGCTGCGAACCGATCTGCACGACGCGGCCGGTTTTTTGCGCGGCGGCGACCATGGCGACACCATCGGCGGCGGAATGGGACCTGGGTGTTTCGCAGTAGATGTCTTTTCCGGCGCTGACGGCGTCGACGACGACTTGCTTGTGCCAGTGGTCGGGAACGGCGGCGATGAGGCAGTCGATTTCCTTGTTGTCGAGGAGATCTTTGTAGCGGCGAGTGGTGGGGATTTTTTTGCCGACAATTTCGCGAGCGAGGGTGTGGCGGCCGTCGTAGAGGTCGCAGGCGGCGACGCATTCGACGCCGGGAAGCTGGAGGGCGTCGCGGAGCAGGCCGGAGCCTTGCATGCCGATGCCGATAATGCCGAAGCGGAGACGGTCGCTGGGGGCGACAGTTTGCATCGGGAGGGGGATGTGTTCGGGCTCGAGAAAAATCGCGGGGGAGGCCGCTAGCGCGCCGGCGGCTCCGGCGGTGCGATGGAGAAATTGGCGGCGCGAGAGATCTTTTTTCATGGTGCGCTCCTTGGGGAAGCTGACAGCCGACAGTTGAAAGCTAAAAGTCCAAAGTCCAAGCATCCAGCATTGCTTGCCGCTACATCACCGTCGTGGCGGACGGAAAAGCGGCGGCTAGCCGCCGCACTCCAAATTACTTCAGCGGCTGAACGCTGACTTCCTTGAAAAATACGACGTCGCTGCCGCTGTGATTCTGCAGGCCGATGTAGCCCTCGTTCGGGCGGATGCCGCGCTGCGGTTCGAAAGTATATTTCTGCTCTGGGGCGGGCTGGCCTTCGGTGTAGTCGGTGACGGTGACGTCGTTGAGCACGACGATAGTGCGCGGGCCGTCGAGGGTGATGAGCATGGTGTTCCACTCGGGACCGGGCTTGCCGGGTTTGGCGAGGGGCTTGGTCAGAGAATAGAGCGTGCCGGTGACGTGATAATCGTCTTCGTTCGAATCCTCGGGATGATTGTCAATCTGGACCTCGTAGCCGTAGTTGACGGGCATCCACTCTTCGCGAGGCGCGATAGGGATGCGAATGAAGACGCCGGAATTGTCGTTGAAGTCGCGCATTTTGTAGACTACGCGGATGTGGCAGTCGCCGAGCTTGCCGCCGGTCCAGTAGAGGAGGCCCATGCCGCCGTGCGTGCGAATGAGGCTGTCTTCGACGGTCATGCTGCCGGGGCCGACGTGTTTCCAGCCGGTGAGGTCTTTGCCGTTGAAGAGCGGCTTCCAGGCCGGAGATTGCGGGGGCGCGGCGGCGACGGCTAGCAGGGTCGAGACGGAAGCGACTGTGAGCATCGCTAACCGATTGGGCAGATTCATGACAGGTTGCTCCTCGGGAACATCAAGCCAGGTAGTGGTGCAGCATGCCGCACCACTACGGCGGAAGATCAAAACTGCAAGTTGTGAAGATAGTCGTAGCTGATTTTGATGTCGTCGAAGGCTGATTTGGGTTCGTCGTTTTCGACGAAATAGTGTTGGATGCCGGCTCTTTCGGATTGCGCGAAGATGCGCTTCCAATCAATGGTGCCCTGCCCGACATCGGCGAGGCGGCCGCCAATTTTCACCGAAGAGCCGGTGGCGCCTTTGTAGGTGTCCGTGGCGTTGGGGTCCTTGATCCAATCTTTTACGTGAACGAGGGGGAAGCGCCCGGGATATTTATCGAAGTAGGCGAGAGGGTCTTTCTCCGCGACGTTGATCCAACAGAGATCCATTTCCATGGCGACAAATTTCGGATCGGTTTCGGCGAGGAGGAAATCATAAGGGAGCTTGCCGCCAAGCGAATTCGTGGGGACGAATTCGAACGAATGATTGTGGTAGCCGAACTGGATGCCAGCTTTCTGGCTGGCTTCGCCGGCGCGGTTGAAAAGCTCGGCGGCGCGCTTCCAGCCGTCGGGCTGCTTGCGCTGCTTTTCGTCAATCCAAGGGCAAATGATGTAGCTGTGGCCGACGGTGTGGGCGGCGTCGAGAGCCTGGGGCCACTTTTTTTCGAGGACGCCGTAGCCCGCATGGCAGGAAGGAGCGGAAAGGCCGTTCTTGTCGAGGATGGCTCGGACGTCTTTGGGAGAATGGCCGAAGTAGCCGGCGTGGCGAGCAAAAATGCCGGCGAACTCGACTTCCTTGTAGCCGGTGGCGGCGACTTTGGAGATGGTGCCCTCGAAGTCCTTTCTCATGGCCTTGCGCACGGTGTAGAGCTGGATGCCGACATTGTCGATGTGATGGGCGGCCTCCGCGCCCCAGGCTGGCTTGGCGGCGGCTGCGAGAGTTGCTGCGATGGAAGTGCCGATAAATGTGCGTCGATTCATGGCGGCATTTTAGGCCAGAAGATAGAAAATATAAATTAGAAAATTAAATGCGCGCAGCGAAAAATAAGAAGGGCGGCCCATAGTTGCCAGACCGTCCTTCGATCGCTTATGTTGCTGGAAAAGGAGCGCAAGCCTGGCAGTAAGCAAATCAGAACGTAAACCGCGCGCCAAACTGGAACTGCCGCGGCGTGTTGATGGTGTTGGTGATGTTTCCGAAAGGAACGTTCTGCGTCGTCGCAGTCGTGATGTTCGGCACACTTGGGTATCCGAGTTGCGGCGTGTTGGTGACATTGTAGGAGGAGACATCAAAGCGGAGTGCTCTCGTTTCCCCGAAAACGAATGTCTTGTAAAGGGAGAGGTCAAGATCGCGTGCCCCCTTGGTGCGAACGTGATCCAGATAGGCCGGGGCAGTTCCCGGAATGAACGGATTCTTCGTACCCCCGTTCTCTGTTCCGGGTATCGCGAAGCAGGTGTCGCTGAACCATGCCGCAGCGGTATGCGGAGCGCCTTTCGATGGATCGCAGATCAGGTCGGAGCGCTGGTTGAAGAAAGAGGGGTTTACTCCCGAACTCGGTGAGGCGATGGGAACGCCGGTGCTGAGATAGACGATCGCGTTTGCGGTCCAGCCGCCCAGAACGGAATTTCCGACAGCATTCAGGTTGACGGCCCTGCCCTTGCCAACCGGCAGGTCGTAAGATACCTGCCCGGTGAACTGATATTTGACATCCTGGGGACTGACCGATTTTTCAAGGCGCAGATTGTGCCAGTCCTGAGCGGCGCCATTGTGAGTGCCTACGAAACCCAGAGGAGGATTCCCGTCGTCGGTCAGTATTTTTCCCCAGGTAAAAGTGGCGAGCGTGGTGAAGTGTCCCGTCAGTCTCTTTTGCACCTTGGTTTGCAGGGAGCTGTACTGAGAATCGCCTGCGGGGTAGCCATGGACGATTACGCCATTCCCGGCGCCGTAGTTGCCATTGCCAAACTGCGGATATTTCTCGAGCGAAACAAACAAAGGCACTGTGGGAGAGCCGGAGTTGGCATTGGTGGGAGGCTGGATCGGCGCCCACTGGTTGGGAACATTAAAGTTGGGATCTGTTAACTTGGAATTGAATTTTGCGATTGTGCCCAGATCGAGCTGGTTCAGATCAACGTTGCTGAAGGGCAGGAAGAGACCGCGGCTGCCGACATAGCCGGCAGTCACAACCACCTTATGCGGCAGCTCATACTCCACGGCGAGATTGAAGTTATAGATCGTGGGCGTGCGCTGGGAGTGAAGCACGGTATTCAAAGTCGTCCCCAGGTTGTTGCCGAGCCCCGACGGAGCGCTAGTGAGGGTCGGAACGACTCCGTTGGGAAAGGGATTGCTCAGGGAAAATGGGACGGTAAAATTGTCCGCCTGCCCGGCCACACAAGGGCCGTTACCGGTGTTGAAGACCGTATTGCCGTCTGCGTTCAAGCAGGTGGCATTCCATGTCGTACTGGAGGAAAATCCATCGGTGTTAATGAGGGCACTGGCAACATTTTCCGTGCTAGGGCCGTAGTAAAAGCCTGCGCCGCCCCGCAGGACCAGGTGGGCGACGGGCTGCCAGGCGAAACCCAGGCGTGGTCCGAAGTTGTGCAGATTCGTTGCATAGGGGGACCGATTGCCGCCGTTGACGTAGATTTCCGCACCGGTATAGGAGACGCCGTTCACTTTGTTGGTTGCGTTGGGATTGAAGTACTCCATGCGATTGATGCGCTCGTTACGTCCCCCGAAGATGTCCCAGCGCAGGCCGGCGGTGATCGCCAGAGTCTTGGTCGGGTGGTAGGTATCCTCGACAAAAGCCGCGTAGTAAGGGTTCGACTCGGCTGCGAAGATGTCTTTGGTAAAATTCGGGTAACCGCCGTTATTTGAAGTTTCGTTAACCATTCCCATGCCGACGAGGAGTGAGGCAAAATCACTGCCACCGACAGGTGTCGCAGCGCCAGTGGCCTGATCGGTTGCGCTGATGTCGAAAGCGTACGCGCCCGCGGGCGCAGGCGGCTGGCCGACGTTGAGGTAGCGCTTCATCCACTCGAAGCCAACCGATATCGCATGCTTGCCACGAACTTTGGTAATGGTGGCGTTGACGTCGCTGTTCTCGCTGGCATAGACGAAGTTGTTAAAGTTTGCCGTGCCCCCGACTCCCTGGCCCACGTCGTTAAAGAGCACAAAAGGCAGCGTTTTGAAGGCCTGCTGCGCGGCCAGCGACGCGGGAAAGCCCAGCTTGGTGATGTCTGTGCTCAAGTACGATGGCGGCCCCCCCTGGTTCTCGTAGTGGCGCGTAAAGGAATAGCGCAGATTTAGAACGGTGGAGGAATTGAGGGTCAAGTCGTCGGCCACAAGGATATTGCGCCCGTTGGTCACGTTCTGGGCAAAGTTGATGTCCTGGCCGCTGGGAAAGACGTTGGCTGTGGCAAAATTCAAGCGGTCATAGGAGAATCGGGTGAAGATGCGCTGCTTTTCGCTCTGGTTCCAATCCACCCGGATGTCGAACCTGTGTCCATGGAACGGGTCTAGCCCGGGCAATCCGAAATTGTTCTGAACGTCACTGGTTGCCGAGTCGCACGTCGTGGGGCTGGGAGTGTTGCACTTCGGCATTTTCGACAGAAATAGCAAGCCGATGGGATTCGGGTTGGCAATGATGTTCCCGGGAAACGGCTGTCGCGTGCCGTCGGGGTTATCGGGCTTCGTCGGGTCGTAAATGGTGAAGCCCATTTTCGAAAAATCGCCTGTCCTTTCAGCGCTTGTGGGAACGGTAAAGTTATTTATGCCCTCGAACTGCTGCTGCTGCGTGTCCTCGTAATCCGCGAAGAAGAAAATTTTATCTTTCTTGATAGGTCCGCCGATCGCTCCGCCCTCTTGGTAACGGTAGAAGTTAGGAGGAGTGTTGCTTAGGCCGAGAGACTGCTCATTTTGCTTGTTGAATAATTCGTTCGCGGACAAGACGTCGGGCCGGAATACCCCGAAGACGTCGCCATGAAACCGATTGGTGCCGGACTTGCTCACCAGGCTGATGACTCCCGCTGCGCCGCTCTGATACGAGGCCGACGTATTCTGGGTTTCGACACGAACTTCCTGAACCCCATCCTCGGGGATATTCATTGCGGGGATGATGGCGGCGGAATTGTTTTCTGCAATTCCGATCGGGCTGCCATCCAGCATGTAGTAGACAGATCCGACGATCGAGCCGTTGATGGTGGCGGAGGAAACGTCCACTCCCGGGCGCCCGATCGAAATGTTCTGAACCGTCTGCATCGAATCGCTCGAGTTGGGCGAACCATTGGCTGGGGTCACGCCCGCACTCAACTGTATGAGATCGAAAACGTTGCGGTACAGCAACGGCACCCGGTCGATAGCCTCTGCCGGGATGAGCGACCCGACTGTAGAGTTGGTGGGCTCCACCAAGTCGCTTCCTTCCGTGACAGTGATCGTGTCCGTTGCAGCGCCAACGCGCAGCGTGATATTGACTTCGGTGACCTGATCTACGCTGACCGTGACTTTGTCTTGTGCGATGCTGGCGAAGCCTGTTTGGCTGGCAGTGACCTGATAGACGCCGGGATTGAGTGAGATGAAGGCGTAGAGTCCAGCGGCGCTGGTGACAGTGTGCAACGTGACTCCGGTTGCAGGGTTGAGTGCGGCGACTTTGGCGCCACTGACGACCGCCCCCGCGGGATCGGTGATCACGCCGCTGATGCTGCCTCTGCCGGCCTGCGCGCTGGCGAGCAACGGCAGGCAGAGCAGCACGAACATAATGCCGAGCAGGGGCCGCAACGTCCTTTTGCCGCGAAAACCAAAGAAAGGAATAGAGTGTCCCTTCACGATGTTACCTCCGCGAAATTTTTGCTCGGGGAAATGGGCAAGTCAGGACAGAAAAATAATGCTTGCAGCGGAACCGCTAAGTTTCCCGCCGGAACGTGACCATTCATCCGACACAGCCCCCAACCACTCGACCGAACCAGAATCGCACCAGAATGCACTTATTAAATCGAGTTAATACTGCAGTAGTTCGGCGATGTCAAGCCCTAAATCGGAGTGAGGCCGTGGAACACCTAGGTTTGCTACACGGGGAAACCTGGCGGCGCTTGCCAGGGGCCGCGGGACTGCTCGATGGCTTCGGCCACGGCCAGGACCAGTTCGTCTTCGAAGGGGCGGCCGATTACTTGGGTGCTGATCGGGAGTCCTTCGCTCGAAAGGGCGACTGGAACAGAAGCGCCGGGGAAGCCGGTCAGGTTGAGCCATTGGGAAAAGCGCATGGTGTCGCGATAGCCGGTGCCGGGTGCGTAGTTTCCTTCGCCATGGCGGAATGCCGAAGCTGAGGAAACCGGGGAGAGCAGAATGGGCGTGTCCTGTATCTGGCGGAGAATTTCGGCGCGGAGGAGATCGCGCTCTGCGCAGGCTTTCGTAAATTGATTGAGGGTGATGGGATCTCCGGAGGTCGCGTAAGCAAGATAGTCGCGCAGCATCTGGCTGATTTGATCTTCGTGACTGGCGACGCTGTGGCGGAGCAAATTACCGATCACGGGGCCGAAGAAAAACCACCATAGTTCAAGGGCGCGATCGAGGCCGTCTAGCCGGAAAGGTTGGACGGCGAAGCCTCGCTCGGCGAGCGATTTTGCGGCGCGCTCGACGGCTGCGCGGGTCTCCAGGGCTGCGGCACCGAGCGCGTCGCTCTCCAGAATTCCGATGCGCATGGCGCGCAGATCGCTCTCCCGGTATGTGCGCAGGGGAACCGGAGCGGAGAGCGCATCGCCCGCGTCCGGGCCGGCCATCACTTCAAAGAGCGAGCGCACGTCGGCGATGGTGCGGGCCATCGGGCCGACAACACCGATCCAGGAAAAAGCGCCGGCGGCGGGAGGAAAATGTCCCGTGGCAGGAACGCGGCCGGGCGTGGGCTTCAGTCCGCAAATTCCGCAAAAATGGGCGGGGACGCGAATGGAGCCGCCGCCGTCGCTGCCAACGCCACCCGCCGAACAGCCAGCGGCGATTGCCGCTGCTTCACCTCCGCTCGAGCCGCCTGCGGAGTGCGCCAAATTCCAGGGGTTGCTGGTTTTTCCGGTGAGGCGGTTGTCGGTTTCGTAGGCCATCAAGAATTCGGGAGTGTTGGTATTTCCGAGGAGGACTGCGCCTGCGGCTTTTAATCTCGCAACTAGAGGGGCGTCTTGTTTGGGAACGTAATCTTTGCGGAGAAGCGAACCGGCGGGGCAGGGCCAATCGGCGACGTCGATGCAGCTCTTGATGGTGAGCGGTACGCCAAGGAGCGGACCGAGCCTTTCGCCGCGTGTGACGGAAGTTTCGGCCGCGCGCGCCTGGGCGCGAGCGCCCTCGGCGTTCAAATGGACAAACGCATTCAGCTTCGGCTGTAGCGCTTCGATGCGTTTAAGATGGAGTTCGACGATTTCGACGGGAGAGACATCCTTGGATCGAATCTCCCGTGTGATTTCCGCTAAGGTGCCGCAGGGAAAGAAGCTCATGGCTTGATGCGAGAGAGTAAGCGCAGGTGCGATGTGGGTCAAGCGCCCAATGAAAGGCGTTACGCGGCGGGGATAATAACGGTTGACGACGGGTGAGGCAGCCGGGAGAATTCCCATTGCGCCCGAATTGGCCGTGCGCCGAATTCGGGAATTCCGCGCGGACAGGAAAAAATATTTTCATGGGTTCAATTCAGCGGCGTGCAGTGGGGGTCATTTTCGCTGGCTCTTTATTGATTTTCTGTGCGGCGATACTGGCGCGTTCCGGGGCGCCTTCCGCGCAGGAGAAGGCTGCGGCTGTAAAGAAGTCCTCGTCATCGGGTGGTGGGACGGCGGACGCGTTTCGATTCAATACACTTGGTGTTGCGTACTTGAATCAGCAGCGGCCCGCGGACGCGCAAAAACATTTTGAACAGGCACTGGAGGCCGACCCCAAGTTTGCGGTGGCGCGGTTGAACCTGGGTGTTTCGCTGCTCGCCCAGCAAAAGCTGGGGCCCGCACGCGCGGCGCTTGAAGCAGCGGCGCAACAGCTTCCGAAAGATGCTTACGCCTGGTACAACCTCGGACTTGCCTACAAGGACCTCGGGGAGGCGGAGAAGGGCATTGCCGCGTTTCAGCGCGTCACAGAGATTACGCAGGAAGCGGATCCCTATTATTTTTTGGGCTACTTGAACAAGCAGCTTCAAAAATACGACGAAGCTATCATAGCGTTTCAAAAAGCTCTAGCGCTTTATCCGTATCATGCGTCGTCGGAGTTTGGGCTGGCGCAGGCGCTGCAGCGGAAGGGCGATGCGGCATCGGCGCGGGAACATTTGGCGCGTTTTCAGAAAATTACCACGGAGCATCTCGGAACGCCGTTCGGCGCGGGCTACGGCGATCAAGGGCGTTACTCAGTCGCGGAGTTGCCGCTGAACTCGGTGGCCGATGTGCCGGCAGCGATTGCGGTGCGGTTTACGGCGGTGGCCAACGCGTTTGTGTCGAAGAGCGCGGGGGGAAGCCGCGTGGAGATCGGGCCGAGCACGGGGGCGTGTTTCTTCGACTACGATGGCGATGGGAAGCCGGATCTTTTTCTGGTGAGCGGCGCGGCGGAGGGTTCCAGCCGGTTGTTGCGCAATCTCGGCGATGGGCGATTTGAAGATGTGACGCAGGCGGCGGGCATCCAGTTGGTGGGCAGCGGGCTTGGCTGCGCGGCGGGCGATTTCGATAATGACGGCCACACCGACCTGGCGGTTTGCTTGAGCGACGGCGTGCGGCTGCTGCGCAACAATGGAAATGGAAAATTTGTTGATGTGACGGAGAAGGTTGGGATCCGGCGGGATAAAGGCTGCGTAGGCTTAACGTTCGTGGACTACGACCACGATGGCGACCTGGATCTATACATCACCATGGCGCCCGAGGGAGCGGCGACGGGCGCGCCGCCACACAATGTTCTTTGGCGCAACAATGGGAATAGCACATTCACGGATGTGTCCGTGGAAACGGCGCTTGGCGTTGCCGCCACGGGTGCGGGCGTGGTCACCACTGATTTCAATAACGACCGCGCGGTGGATTTTGTGATCGCGGGCGGTGCGGGCGGAGCTTCTATCTATCTCAATCCGCGCGAAGGAAAATTCACGCCGCTCGGCGGCATTGATTTCAGCAAAGAAAAATTGCCCCCGGCACTAGGCGTGGTGGCGTTCGATTTTGATAAAGACGGATGGATGGATCTGGCGTTCACACACGCGGGCGTGCCGGGCATCAGTCTGTGGCGAAATGTGGATGGGAAGCGGCTGGAGCGCGTTGCGCTTCCAGACTTGGGGTGGACGAAGGGTTGGGGACTCGCGGCGGTGGACTACGACAATGATGGATGGCTCGATCTGGTGGCGGCGGGAGAATCGAGCGGCGGCGGGGAATTGCGGCTATTGCGAAATCTGGGGATCAAGGGCTGGGCCGACGTCACGAAGGATGTGCGCCTGGATGCGGTCAAGTTGAATCAGCCGCGTGCGATTGCTGTTGCTGACATCGATGGAAATGGCGACGCGGATTTGGTCGTGACGCAACTTGGCGGAGCGCCGCTGGTTTTGCGCAATGAGGGAGGCAATCAGCACAATTGGATGCGCATCGACCTCAAGGCACTGAACGACAACAAAAGTGGGATCGGGACCAAAGTTGAAATCTACGCGGGCACGTTGTATCAAAAATGGGAAGTGGCCGGCGCTTCGGGCTATCTGGGACAGAACGCGACGCCGATTCTTGCCGGGCTCGGCTCGGAGCGCAACACTGAAGTCGTGCGTCTGCTGTGGCCGACGGGCGTGCCGCAGGACGAAATCAATTTGGCTGCGAGGAAATCGCAAAGCATCGCTGAACTGGACCGGCGCGGGAGTTCATGTCCCGTTTTGTTTTCGTGGAATGGACGCGAGTATGAATTCATCGCCGACATGATTGGCCCAGGCGTGGTCGGCCATTGGGTCGCGCCAAGGGAAAGGGACGTTCCCGATCCGGACGAGTACTTGAAGGTGCCCGCGCAGAGCGTGAAGGCTCGTAACGGCTTGCTCAGTTTTCGCTTCATGGAGCCGATGGAAGAGACGGTGTATCTCGACCAAGTGCGGCTGCTGGCCATCGATCATCCCGCAGCGTACGAAGTTTTTCCGAATGAGCGATTCGCCAGCGCGCCGCCTTTTCCGGAATTCCGCGTGATCGCAATCCGTAACGCGCATGCGCCCATCGGCGCGTGGGACGATCGTGGAAATGATGTGCTGCCGCTGATTTCCAGGCGCGACCGCAAGTATGTCACGAGCTTCGAAGAGTTGCCGTTCGCGGGATTCGCCAAGCTGCACTGGATTGAACTCGAGCTCGGTGAATGGGACGCGCAAAAACCGCTGCGATTGATTATCGACGGATACACGGATTACTTCACGGCGACCTCGATGTACGCGGCGGATCAAGCGGGAATCAAAGTGATTCCGCCGTATGTGGAAGCCCTGGATTCGCAAGGCAAATGGACGCGTGTCCTGGAAGACATGGGTTTTCCGGCGGGACTCGAACGGACTATGGTCGCGGACTTGACCGGCAAGCTTCCCGCGGGCACGCGGCGGATTCGCATCGTCAGCAATCTGAAAATCTATTGGGACTCGATTCGAATCGACCAGACACCCGACGAGCAAGATATTCGCGTGGCGCAAGTGCCGCTGGCCAAGGCGGCGCTCGATTTCATCGGCTATCCGAGAGAGACCCGGCTCAAGCCGGCGAGCGACACGATCTATTCGTATTCGCACCGCAGCATGAGCGGTCCTTACGCGCACGCGGCGGGAAATTACACGCGCTACGGCGATGTGTTCGATTTGCTGCGCGACTCCGACGATCGCTTCGTCGTTTTCGGATCCGGCGAAGGACTGAAGCTCGATTTCGACCCGAAACAGCTTCCGGCGCTGCCGGCCGGATGGGTTCGCGATTATTTCTTTTACGCGGACGGTTTTGAGAAGGACCTCGATTTCTACGCGGCCCACGCGTTTACCGTCGAGCCGCTGCCGAGGCATTCGCTGCTGCCTTATCCGTATCCCGAGGGCCGCGACTATCCGGCCGACGCGGAACATCTGGGCTATCAACTCGACTACAACACGCGATCGCGTTCCGAACGCATGCCTGCGAGCCTGCGCTACCACTATTCCTCGCCGCATTGAGGCGATTCGCGCCACCCTGAAAGCAGCGGTGCCGCGTGTGCTCCCGCGCACGCTACATCCCATCGCCGGGCACAGCAGCAACTCGCGGTTCACATCGCAAATGTCAAGGCAGCGCAGGTTTCCAGGCACCAACTTTCAAGCGATGCACAATCGGAATCTGAGGAAACGAAAATTTGGATATATCAACCCACCAGAGGTAGGATGCTTGGCAAGGAGATACCCGTGAACACCCCGCAAAAGAAGCTGTGGCATATCGTTATTGTACTGGCCGTTTGCATGGTAGTGGCGGTACCATCCGGCGCCAATGACGCCGCTTCGGGAATTGTTGATAGCCAGACATTCTTGCGCCGAAATTCAGCTCCCGCGGGTCCGCCCGCCAGCGCTTCTGCCGCCGCGGTTGAAAAATTGCTCAGCCAGATGACGCTCAAGGAAAAAATCGGCCAGATGACGCAGCTCGAAATCGGCATGGTGAGCGATGGACAGGACCAGTCCATTCGCATCAATCCCGAAAAATTGCACAAAGCGGTAGTGGAATACGGTGTGGGTTCCCTGCTCAACGTGAAAGACGAAGCCTTGTCCGGCGAGAGATGGCACGAGATTATCCGCGCCATCCAGGAAGAAGCGAAGAAATCGCGGCTGCAAATCCCCGTGCTCTACGGGATCGATTCCATCCACGGGCCGACCTACATTGTTGGGGGTACTCTTTTTCCCCAGCCGCTCGCGATGGCCGCGACGTGGAATCCGGAGTTGATGCTGCGCGGCAGCCAGATCTCCGCCGCTGAAACGCGCAAGGCCGGCATCCCCTGGTCCTTCTCGCCAGTGCTCGATGCCGGGCGGCAGCCGCTGTGGGCGCGCTTGTGGGAGACGTTTGGAGAAGATACCTATCTCGCGACGGTGATGGGTGTGGCGACGGTTCGCGGTTATGAAGGCAGCGATCTTTCGAGTCCCGTCAATGTTTCTGCTTCGCTGAAACACTATGTGGGGTACAGCTATCCGACCAACGGTGGCGACCGAAGCCCTGCCCTCATTCCGGAAAATACTTTGCGTGAATACTTTCTCCCAGCGTTTGCCGCGGCGGTGAAAGCGGGCGCTCACACCGTGATGGTGAATTCGAGCGAGGTCAATGGGACGCCTGCCCATGCCAATGGCTATCTCTTGAAGAACGTTTTGCGCGACGAACTGGGGTTGCAAGGATTTGTGGTCTCGGACTGGAGCGACATCAAGCTGCTCGTCTCAACGCACCACGTGGCTGCAACGGAGAAGGATGCCACGCGGATTGCCGTGCTTGCCGGGATCGATATGAGCATGGTGCCAAGCGATTACAGTTTCAGCGATCTGCTATTTCAGCTTGTGCAGGAAGGGAAGGTGCCCACGAGCCGAATTGATGAAGCGGTGCGGAGGATTCTCACGGTCAAGTACCAGCTGGGGCTCTTTGATGATCCACTGCGCGGGATCGATTCGAAAACGGTGATCGGTTCGCCGGAATCACGGCAAGTCAGCCTGGAAGCGGCGCGCGAATCCATCACGCTGCTGAAAAACGAGAACCACACGCTGCCACTTGCGAAGACCGCTCATGTTCTCGTGACCGGGCCGGATGCCGATTCCTTGATTCCGTTGAACAACGGCTGGAGTTATACGTGGCAGGGCGACCGCGCGAGCATGTATCCCAAGGATCGCGCGACGATCCTCAAAGCCATTCAGGAAAAGATCGGTGCCTCCAATGTAACCTATGTTCCTGGCACGACCTACAACAAGGAAGTAGACACCGCCAAGGCTGCGGAAGCTGCGTCAAAGGCGGATGCTGTCGTGATTTGCCTCGGAGAATGGGCTTATGCAGAAACACCTGGCAACATCCCCGACCTCACGCTGCCCGACGCGCAACTCCTCCTCGCCTTGAAGATCATGGAAACGAAAAAGCCCGTCATTCTGGTGCTTACCGAGGGGCGCCCGCGCATCATCAGCCGCATTGCCGACTCTGCGAAAGGGATCGTGATGGCTTATAACCCCAGCAATGAGGGCGGGCAGGCCATCGCGGACATTCTGTTCGGTGATGTGAATCCCAGCGGCAAGCTGCCGATAACCTATCCACGCTCGACGAATCGCCTCTTCACCTACGATCACAAAATGTTTTCCGGGGGGGATGGGGGAGAAGGCAAGGCCATGGCCGCGCCACAATTCGAGTTTGGATCAGGGCTTAGCTATACGACGTATTCCTATTCCGATTTGCATGTGGCTACGGCAACTGGGAGCCAAACCGTTCGGGTGGACGTAACCGTGAAGAACACCGGCGGCCGCGCCGGCAAGGAAGTCGTTCAACTTTATTTGAACGAGCGCTTTGCCAGCGTGACGCCGCCTTTGAAGCGGCTCAAGCGCTTCGCGAAAGTCTTGCTCCAGCCCGGCGAGAGCCGCCAAGTCTCGTTCGAATTGACGTCCGACGATCTGTCCTTCATCGGCGCGGACAATAGGCGCGTCGTCGAGCCTGGCGTCTTCGACGTGAGAGTCGGCGGACTCCAGCAGACTTTCGAGTGGAAATGAAGCGCGGAGGCCTCCGATTCACCTGAGGTTGATTGGCACCGTCACTGGATTTCCGTATGAAGACTCCATAGTTTTCGATGATTTAGAAGAATTTGTCCGGAATGGATCGGTGGGACTTTGTAATTGGTTTCGATGCAACGATTTGAGTTTTTGCACAGAAAGGACGGGAGTGGCAGCCGCTTTGCGGTAACCCACTCGTTCTGTGGTGGAGCGGGTCGCCGAACCTCGAGAGGGGGTAGGCAGCCCGCTCCAAATCTTTGCAATTTCTTCGTGCCACAAATGAAAAACGACGGCGTAAACCGTCTCTGCGACGGCAACCGCCGCGGCTAATCCTTCTGGGCGAGGAGCGTGTCGCGGACCGCTTGCAGCTCTTTCTTCTTGGCTTTGTCCGCGCCGGGGAAGGAAAGAGGAAGCTCGTCGAGGGCTTGAATAATCGCTGAAGCCACAATCAGCCGCGTAAACCACTTGTTGTCCGCGGGAACGACGAACCACGGCGCTTGCTTGGTGGCCGTATTCTGGATCATCTCTTCGTAAGCCTCCTGGTAATCATTCCAGAAGCCGCGTTCGCTAACGTCCGCCATGGAAAACTTCCAGTTCTTCTTGGATTCGTCGAGCCGCTCCAGGAAGCGTCTCTTCTGCTCCTCCTTCGAAACGTGCAGGAAGAATTTTCGAATCACCACCCCGTTGTGCGTCAGATACCTTTCGTAGGCGTTGATGTCCTCGTAGCGTTCGTCCCAGATGTGCTTGGTGATGAGCTGGTCGGGCAGCTTCTCGGCTCTCAGAAACGGCGGATGGACGCGCACGACCAATACCTCTTCATAGTAGGACCGGTTGAAAATGCCGATTTTGCCGCGTTCAGGAACGCACTTCTGCGTGCGCCACAGGAAGTCGTGATTCAACTCTTCACTGCTCGGCGCTTTGAAAGCGTAAACGTCGCATCCCTGCGGATTCACGCCGGACATGACGTGCTTGATCACGCCATCCTTTCCGGCCGCGTCCATGGCCTGGAGGATGACTAGGAGCGCCCAGCGGTCCTGCGCGTACAGTTTCTCCTGCAGGTGGCTGAGCACGCCTTCGCGGGCGTCGAGTATATTTTGCGCTTGCTGTTTGTTCTTGACGCCGGTAGTGTCGGTCGGGTCCCAGTCCTCCAGCCGAAACTTCTCGCCTTTCGTGATGCAAAAAGGTTCTGCGAGGCCCGTAGCCTCTTTGATGAGTTTGTCGTGTTTCATGGCTCCGGCAGTGTAGTACAGACGTGCGGCTCAGAACAGCGGGCCCAGTCCCCATCCAAGAGCGGAGAAGCGATTGTGGGCGTGGAAGATAGAATTCGCCGAGAGGGAAATGAAGCGATTCATACGGAGCACATTCAGCGCGTAATAAGCGCGAACGGGAACCTGGACCCCGGGCACGGTCCAGCGGAGCTCGAATCCGGTGGAGCCGTGAAGCACGCCGTTTGTTGCGCCGAGAAGCAGCGGCTTGGAGGGGCCCAGCCAGTTGGGCAGCAACAATCCGGAGCCGAGGTCGAAAAACGCAGCGCCTTCGACGCCGCCATCGAGAGGGAAGCGGTATTCGGTGGTGGCGGCGGCGAGGAGATTTGCGCCGGCAGGCGAACCCGAATAAGTCGCTGCGCCGTTTGGCGCGATCTTGGCTGTTACGGCGTAAGGTCCCAGTTCGCCGGGGCGAAGCCCGCGCACGAGCTCATCGGCTGAAAAGAGCCTCGCGTAAAATGGCATGTCCCCGCGATAGCTGCCTGCGCCGTTGAATGTTGTTCGAAAGGCCCATGCGGCGTTCGGAGCGAGAAACGGGTCGCGGAAAATGCGGCTGTATTCAGCGGAGGAGCGGACCGTATTCTCGCCACCGCCAAGCAAGCCGCCGGAAACGGAATTCGCAAGCAGAACGCGCTCACTTCCCGTGTCGCGTGCCCAACTGGGTCCCAACGAGCGGCTGGAGACTTTGGATCGGGCGTCCCCGAGCGTGACGCCGGGGACTCTCGATGGGGAGGCGGGTGGGTATTCGGTTGTCGTGCGCGAGAGGGTGTAGTTGACGCCGAGCGAATCGGTTTTGGACAGGGCGTAAGTCCAGGGAATATTGATGCCTTCGCTGTGGGAAGAGAAAAACGGCCCGTGAGCGCTGCTCGCGAAGCGCGGGCGAATCACATTGCTAAAGACCGAGAAAGCCAGAGAGGCGCGCGTGCCAAAGATTCCGTCCTTTGCCAAGCCGAGCATGATCTGCAGACTCTCGGGGCCGCCGTCCAGTTGCGAGGAAAGCAGCTCCTCGTGATTCAGCAGGTTGAAGACGGTGTAGGCGATCCCCAGCGTGCTGCCGAACTGACCAGTGCCTCCGACCAGCGAGGCGCGCTGCTGGCCGATCTCTTGGAGGCGGATCGAGACGTTGGCGGTGTGGGCCTCCTCATCGAACTGCACGCGAATGTCTTCTTTGTGGATCGGCTTGAAGTAGCCCGTCCTGGCCAGGCGCAAGAGGCCGGCTTCGAGCGCGCGCTCATCGACGGGGTGCCCTTCGCGCAAGAGGATCCTGCGGCGCACATAGCGGTCGTTGAATTTGTGCAGACCCAGAAATTCAATGCGCTGCACGAGGTACTGGGGGGAGTCGTTTAGATCGAATGCGATGCGTGCGGTGTGATTCTCCGGATCGAAAGTTCGCAACACATCAACAGAATGCGCGGAAGCGGAATCGAGTCTTGAATTCCTTGGTTGAACGCGCGCCATCCACAAACGCCGAAGCTTGTCTATCTCCTGCTGGGAAAAGGCGCTGCCTTCGCTTCCTTCGAGGAGACTAACGGGCAATCGGCCTCGCACTTTCGCAGCTTCTTGAAGGGCATCCGTCGCTGCGATGGATTCGAACCGGAAAAACGGGCCCGCTTCCACTGGAATGGAGACGGATAGACCCGGCAGAACCGGCTCGCGGGGCCATGGAAGCAAGTGACGCGAAGGTTCGGCGGACTTCGCGACCCGCGCGCTGCCGATTCGCGCCTCCGGGAATCCATGATTTTGGTAATACGTGAGAATGCGCTGGCGGTCTTCCTCATACGCTTCGCGCGTGAATGCATTCTTGCCCCGCCACGAGGCCAGCGGTTTCCACGGTGCGATGCTGCGCATCTGCCCGCGCAATAATTTTGTGGCGACTTGGGGATGGCCGTCGAAGCTCACCCGGCGCACTCGCAGCAGGGGGCCGTCGTCGATTTCGAACCGCACGGCAACCGTTGCGTTGCTCGCCTCCTCGTTTGTGATTCGAACGTTCGCCTCCGGGTGGCCCAATTCATTCAGTCCGTTGCGAATCGCGAGGGCGATCCGGTAAAGCGCTGCTGGATCGGCCGGCTTCCCGAGGCTGGGCGCGAGTTTTTTGTCTTCCACCAGTTTTTCAATTTGTTTCTGGGATAGCAGCCGTGAGCCCGAATACTCCACTCTGGAAAGGAAAGGGAATTCCTGTAGGTGGAAAATCAGACTCACGTGTCTGAAGTTTTCGGGCAATCGGGGAAAAGGAGCGTTTGAGGGCGCCACTTCCAATTGAATCGATTCAAACCACCCCAGCCGCGCGAGAGTGCGAACGTCTTTATCAATCTTGGAGGGGTCCAATCGCTCGCCCGGATGAGAGGTAATCTGGGCGGCTGCCGCGGCGGGGGCGATGCGGCGCAATCCTGTGAAACGAAGCTCGTCGACGATGGGCGTTTCGTTTGCTTTCAGTAGCCCCGAAGGTGTTTCGGTTAGCAGACCATGAATCTGCGGCAAGACAGGCGTTGCGGACAGTAGCAGCGCTGCGAGGTAAATCGCGCTCTTGAGACAAGTCACGATCATCTCTCCTTGCACCGAGGAGAATGAAGGAACGGATGACGGGGGAGGCCGCGGGGTTGTCTCGTACGAAGAAAGATGCGGCTTAGGAAATGCAACCAGGAAATAAGCTGGACCGCTTCGGAAAGCCCGCTCAGCTTGCACAGAGCGGGCTTCTTGCGCGGCGCAAGTCCGATAGGAATTTGGACACCGAAAAGACGAGACTCCAGTTCGCAGCTATTCGCTGTCTAGGTCGAGCACGCGCCCGCTTGTGGGATCCAGGAACAATTTGCGATTGTGCCCGGCAGAGTCAAAGTCAAACAAACCATTCAAGGTGCCGGCGATGGCGTCCGTGGAACCATTGCCGATGCGTCCCAGGCTCCAATTGTCTTCGATGAAACGAAGAATGGAAGATTGGTCGGTCACGCGATGATCCACGTAATTCTTCCGCGCGAATGGAGAGATCACCAGTAGCGGAAGCCGCGGCCCATAGCCGCAACGGCCATTCTGAATGTCGCCCGCCGCGTCAACCGGCTTGGGCGTTCCGCAGTTGCCGGCGCCGAGAAGTCGGTCGTCGGTCACGTTGGACTGGTTCACGATCGGCCCCATCACGTGGTCGTACCAACCGTCCGAGTCGTCGTATGAAATGATCACCGCGGTCTCGTTCCACTCATCGGTTTGTTCGAGCGCGTTGATGGTGCTCACGAGGAAAATCTGTTCGTCGAGAGGATTCGAATAGCCCGCGTGTCCGTCCTGGATGGCGCGCGCCTTCAGGAAGCTGACCGCCGGCATGTTGTGGGCTTTAACTGCGTCCCAAAAGTCGTTGATGTCGTATTCGTGGTTCGCGGCATCGCCCTGATGGCCAATCATCGCCACCGACGTGCGCGGCGTGTGCTTGGCATTCAATGTCGATTGCCAGTACTGGAAAAAGGAATGATGCGGGATGTAATCGGTCGTGGTGAGCCCCGTCGTTCCCGTCGAGACAGCCGCGCAATTCGCAAAGCCCCCCATGAACGAGCCCCATGTGACGCCGGCTTTGTTCAACAGGTCGCCCACGCTTTGCCCGGACATGGTGATTTGCGTGCGGTTCGGATTCGAACAGACGTCGCCCGCGGGATCCGGGTCGCCGATTACGGCGCCGGCCATTGCCCCGCCCGCGATGTTTCCTTTGGCGGAGAGTCCATTAGTGATGGTGGCCTCAAACGTGTTCCCCGCCACCAAATTGAGAAGGCCGGGAGTCGAGGGGCCGAAAGTCGTGCCAAAGGAATTGTCGCTCATGGCGAAGTGCTGGGCGTAGTTCCACATCGCGGTCACAGTATTGCCGTCGAAATAGCCCATGGTGCTGAACGGCCCGATGTTCTTGTCGTTGCAACTGAGTTTGGCGAAGCGATCCATCAAGCCGCCGTCAAAGGCGAACTGCTCGTCCCCATAGCTATGATCTTCATCGCAGGTATTGGCGTTGCTGCGGTCAATGCGAAAGGGATTCGCGGCGTTGGGATTGTTGCTGAGCAGTCCCGCGCTTTCGAGGCTGTTCACGCGCGGCGTATTCTCTTTCGCCCCGGCAAAAAGCTTCGAGCCGTCATTATTTGCTTTGGCGTGGGGATAGGTGCCGAAGTAATGGTCGAAGGAAACGTTCTCTTGAAAAATGACCACAACATGCTTAATTGGCGTCGTCGTAGAGGAACTGTCTCGGCTTTGGGCGGATAGCGGGTACGCAGGCAAGAGCGTTATGGCCGAAGCGGCCACGACTGCCATAGCCCTGGTAAGGCGATGATGCATAGGGAATCTCTCCTTGGAATTCTCAGTCTTGAACATCAAATGGAAACACACGGGACCGACGCGCTTACGTGGAGGCGCGGACTCGAAGGCGTCGCAGCCCATTTTTCCTGCGCGTAGAGTTCTAAGCTGGATTTGTTAGCGGGAGGTTAATGGCTCTTCAAAACTACTGGCACAACCGGGGAACCTGTATAGAATCGTGGCGCACCCGGCAGTCATGACAACACTCGCGCGCAAACTCCGCCTCGCCGATTACTTCGCGCTGGCCTTTGGAACGATGGTGGGGGTCGGTTGGCTAGTACTCATGGACGACTGGCTCGGCCGCGGTGGGCCGCTCGGAGCGATTCTCGGTTTTGCCCTTGGGGGAGTTCTGCTGCTGCCCATCGGCTACGTTTATGGCCAATGGGTGCAGCGGCTTCCGGACGCCGCCGGCGAAGCCGCCTACACCGCGCAAGTTTTTCCGCCAGTCATCAGTTATTTCACCGGCTGGATGATGCTGCTGGCGTACTTCATCGTGTGCCCATGGGAAGCGGTAGCGGTGGGGAAACTGGCGGCGTACATCTTTCCGTCGCTGAATTCTTTTGAATTGTATCGTGTCGCGGGCCAACCCGTTTTCTTGCCGCGCCTGCTCTTGGGGATCGCGCTCACCGCTTTTCTTGCCGTGCTGAACTACCGCGGCATCCGCTGGAGCGCGACGTTTCAGAACTGGACGACGGGTCTCGTGCTTTCGCTGTTCATCATCCTTCTGGGCATCAGCGCCGTTCGGGGCGCTCCCGCCAATTTTCATCCCGCGTTTCGCACAACTCCCTTCGTTTCGATCCTGTTGACGCTCCAGATCGTGCCGTATTTCATGACCGGATTCGAATCGGCGCCCAAAGCCGCGGAGGAGTCCCGTCCGGGATTTTCTTCCACGGGATTCTCTCGCGCCATCCTGATGGCCGTTGTCGTGGGCGCGGGTTTCTATGTTCTCGCCATCGCGGCGGTGGCCTACGTTGCCCCCTGGCAAGGTTTGCTCGGAAAGCGATTCGCTACCGCCATCGCCTTCGAACAGGCGCTGCGGGCGCAGTGGCCGGTTCGCTTGATTGTGATCATGGCTCTCTTCGGACTCTTGCAATGTTTCAATGGCAACTTCGTTGCTTCCAGCCGTCTGCTATTCGCTTACGGCCGCCACGGTTCCATTTATCCGCGCTTCGGCGAAGTTCACGAAAAATTCCTGACCCCCCGCGTGGCGATTGTCGGGATTACTGCCGGCACGCTGGTCGGTCTTTTTCTCGGAGATGCGCTGCTCGTTCCCGTCACCGAAGTGGGCTCGATGGCCTCGGCCATGGGATGGTTCGCGGCGTGCCTCTCTTTCTGGATTGTCGAGAAGCGCGCCTCGATGCGCATCGTGACGGGACTGGGGATGGCCGTCTCCTTGCTCCTCTTACTGATGAAAGTTCTGCCCGCGATTCCCGGGCACTTTTCACTAGCCGAGTGGATCGCCTTCGGCATCTGGGCCGGTCTCGGACTCCTACTGCGCAATCGGAGCAGGGGTGGAAATAAATCGATGGGTTCGAGCGATAGCGGGGAGAAATGATCGTTCGGACCAATACCGCCATTCGAGAGAGAGCGGGCCCTCGTGTATACTTTTGAAGGCGCAACGCTGCGCCATCGATGATTCCATTCCTCCACCTTGGTCCTCTGACAATTCCGACCTTCGGCCTCATGGTCGCCACCGGCCTTTTGGTTGCCGCCTACCTCTTGCAAGCGGATTTTGATCGCCGCCGCGAGCAATTCTTGAAGAGCGGCTATCTGAAAAGCGGCACGCCGAGCCATCACGACGAAGGGTTTCTCATTATTGGTGTCGCTGGCCTGGCAGGGTTGGTAGGCGCAAAACTTTATCACGCCCTCCAAGACCCGCCCACGTGGAAGGCCGAACTGCTCAGCCGCTATGGGTTTGCGTGGTTTGGAGGATTCATCGGCGGGTTTGTTGCGCTCCTGTTCTTGGCGAAGCATTATCGCATTCCTGTGCTGGAGTTCATGGACGTGTGCTCGCCCGCGGCGGCAGTGGGCTACGCGACCGGGCGGATTGGCTGTTTGCTTTCGGGTGATGGCGATTACGGAATCCCAACAACTCTGCCCTGGGGCATGAGCTTCCCGAACGGGCTTGTGCCCACTACTGGTATTTGGAACCCCGAGAGTCATAGTGGAGTTTGTCTTAAGTACGGATTACCAGAGAACTGCACTGTTCATCCCACTCCGCTCTACGAATTCTTCATCTGGACCGTGATTGCAGTGATTTTGTGGCACATAGGAAAGAAAACACTGAACGGAAGCGCGCCCGGCCAAGTGTTTTCTGCTTACCTGATTCTTACCGGCGTCGCACGATTCCTGATTGAATTCATCCGCATCAACCCGCGATCCTTTTTCGGCATGTCGAACGCGCAAGCGGCGAGCCTGCTGTCCGTTGTCATCGGCGTAATTCTGTTCTGGCGCATAAAGAGCAGCTCGAATCCGCCATCGAAACCCGCCTAGTCTCCGCTGGGTGCCCCCCCCCACTGGATAGGTTTATAGGTTAGAAACAAGAAGCCCCTGGACGGAGACTTCCAGGGGCCTTTGGGCTAGGAGATTTCTCCAGCGCTACAGCATCTGCCGCAAAACATATTGCAGGATGCCGCCGTGGTGGTAGTAAGAAACTTCCTCCGGCGTATCCGCGCGCGCGATCGCTGAAAAGATCTTTACTTTTCCGTCTGCCGATTTAGCGCGCACCGTGACCTGCTTTTTGGGCGCGAGTGACGCGACGCCCTCGATCTCGAATATCTCGTGCCCCGTCAGTCCCAGCGATTCGCGATTTTCCCCCGCTTTGAATTCCAGCGGGAGCACGCCCATGCCGACGAGGTTGCTGCGGTGAATGCGTTCGTAGCTTTCCGCGATGACTGCGCGCACGCCCAGCAGCCGCGTGCCCTTGGCCGCCCAATCGCGCGATGACCCAGATCCGTATTCTTTTCCGGCGACCACCACCAGCGGCACGCCGCCCTCGCGATATTTCACCGCGGCGTCGTAGATCGTCATCTTCTCGCCATCCGGAAGGAAAAGGGTCCAGCCGCCTTCGGTGCCGGGAGCGAGCTGGTTGCGCAGACGAATATTCCCAAACGTCCCGCGCATCATGACCTCGTGATTCCCGCGCCGTGCGCCATAAGAATTGAATTCATGCGGCTTCACGCCGTTGGCGATCAGGTATTTCCCCGCGGGCGAGTCCACGGGAATCGAGCCGGCCGGCGAAATGTGATCGGTAGTTACGCTGTCGCCGAGAATGGCGAGCACCTTGGCGCCGTGAATGTCCGCGAGCGCCGCCGGCGCCTTCGGCATGTTCTCGAAAAACGGCGGCAGCTTGATGTACGTCGATTTCGGATCCCACTTGTAGATATCGCCTTTGGGAACCGTCAAGGACTTCCAGTGCGCGTCGCCTTCGAACACTTCGCTGTATTGCTTGGTGTATTGCGCCGTAGATACCGAAGCCCGCACGGTGGACTCGATTTCCTGCGGCGTCGGCCAGATGTCTCGCAGATAAACCGGCTTACCGGCGGGATCGTGGCCCAGCGGCTCGGTGGTGAGGTCCAGGTCCATGCGCCCCGCAAGCGCGTAAGCGACGACCAGCGGCGGCGAAGCCAGGTAATTGGCGCGCACCAGCGGATGAATGCGGCCTTCAAAGTTGCGATTGCCGCTGAGCACCGCAACGGCGATCAATTGATTGTCCTTAATGGCAGCCCCGATAGCGTCCGGCAACGGACCGCTGTTGCCGATGCAGGTGGTACACCCGTAGCCGACCAGATGAAAATTCAGTTTCTCGAGGTAAGGCGTCAACCCGGCAGCCAGCAGGTAATCGGTCACAACCTTTGAACCCGGAGCGAGGCTGGTCTTGACCCACGGCTTGACGTGCAGGCCGCGCTCGACCGCTTTCTTCGCCAACAAGCCTGCCCCCAGCATCAGTGCAGGGTTGGAAGTGTTTGTGCAACTGGTGATGGCGGCGATGACCACCGCGCCGCTCGAGAGGTCGAACGAATCGCCATTGTTTCGCACCGCAACGTGCTTGGCCGGCGTTCCTTCCACAACTTTAGTGAACGAAGCTTTGGCCTGGCGCAGCGCCACGCGATCTTGGGGACGCTTGGGGCCGGCGACCGTGGGCTCAACCGTACCCAAATCCAATTCCAGCGTGTCATTGAAGAGCGGCGCCGGCGTCTTATCACTGCGGAAAAGCATCTGCTCCTTGCAATACGCTTCGACAAGAGCAATCTGCTCCGCCGAGCGCGCTGTGAATTGCAGATATGCGAGTGTCTCCGCATCAACAGGGAAGAAGCCCATCGTCGCGCCGTACTCGGGGGCCATGTTGGCAATGGTGGCACGGTCGGGAACGCTCAACGTGGACAGGCCCGAACCATAGAACTCCACGAATTTTCCGACGACGCCTTTCTTGCGCAACATTTCCGTAACCGTCAAAACCAAATCCGTCGCGGTCGCGCCTTCGCTCAAGCGCCCGTGCAAACGGAATCCGACGACTTCCGGAATGAGCATCGAAGACGGCTGGCCCAGCATGGCCGCCTCCGCTTCGATCCCCCCGACGCCCCACCCGAAAACGCCCAGGGCATTGACCATCGTGGTGTGAGAATCCGTGCCCACCACCGAATCGGGATAGGCCTCGAACCGGTTGCCGTAGGGCATCGCGCACACCACTCGCGCGAGATATTCCAGGTTCACCTGGTGGCAGATGCCGGTGTCCGGGGGAACGACTTTGAAGTTCTGAAACGCCGATTGTCCCCAGCGCAGAAACGCGTAGCGCTCGACGTTGCGCTGGAACTCCAGCTCCGCGTTCAACCCGAACGCGTTGACGTTGCCAAAATTATCCACCTGCACGGAATGGTCAATGACCAGTTCGGCTGGGAACAGCGGATTGATGCGCTTGGGGTTGCCGCCCATGCGTTGCACGGCTTCGCGCATGGTGGCGAGATCGACGATCGCCGGGACGCCGGTGAAGTCCTGCAGCAGCACGCGCGCGGGCATGAACGCGATCTCTTTCTCGGGAGCGCCCGGCCGCCACCCCGCCAGTGCGCGAATATCCTCGGCATGGACGAACCGGCCATCCTCGCAGCGCAGCAGATTCTCCAGAAGAATGCGCAGGGAAAAGGGCAGCTTTGCCAGGTCGGCGACGCCCTCTTTTTCCAGAAATTCCAGGCGGTGAATGTCGAAGGTCTGCGCGCCCACACTCAGTTTGTCGCGTGTGCGGAAAGAATTGCCCGCGTTGATCGCCATCCTGACAGTCCTTTCGCTGTGAACCGTAACCCTCTATGATAGCTGAAATTGAATCCCAGCGCTGCGCGGCTATACTGGTAGGGCCGTGAATATCGTGCTCATTTCGACTTACGAACTGGGGAGGCAGCCTTTCGGTCTGGCGTCGCCCGCAGCTTGGCTGCGCAAACGCGCCCACAACGTTGTCGCGCTCGACCTTGCCCGGCAGTCGCTGGATGAGGCTGCGATTGTCAAAGCGCAGCTGATCGCCATCTATTTGCCGATGCATACCGCCACGCGGCTTGCCGCGCAACTCATTCCGCAGTTGCGGAAACAGAATCCAAGCGCCCACCTCTGCTGTTACGGCCTGTACGCTCCCATGAACGTCGAGTATCTTCGCGCGCTCGGCGTATCCACGATTCTCGGCGGCGAATTCGAAGAAAGGCTGGTGCGCCTGGCGGATCGCCTTGCCACAAATGGCAAGCAGTCCGCCGCGCAGCCCGCGGACTCCCTGATCTCGCTGGCTCGTTTGCAATTCGAAGTGCCGGATCGCTCGGGGATGCCTCCGATGGAGAAGTATGCTCATCTCCTCGTTCCCGGGGATGGCTTTCGGATCGTTGGTTCGACGGAAGCGAGCCGCGGCTGCAAGCATCTCTGCCGCCATTGCCCCATCGTGCCCGTTTACAAAGGAGTGTTTCGGATCGTCAGCCGGGATGTCGTGCTCGAAGACATTCGTCGCCAGGTATCCGCCGGGGCGCAACACATCACTTTCGGCGACCCCGATTTCTTTAATGGCATCCGTCACGCCATGGAACTCGCGGAATCGTTTCATCGCGAATTTCCAACCGTGACCTATGACGTGACCATCAAAATCGAGCATTTGCTCAAATATGAGGAGCACTTGCCGATGCTTCGTGATACCGGCTGCCTTTTTGTGATCAGCGCGGTCGAATCCGTGGATGATGCGGTGCTAGGTTTTCTCGACAAAGGACACACGCGCGAGGATTTTCTCCGCGTCATTAATAAGTTCCGAGAAATTCGCATGACGCTTCATCCCACGTTCGTGCCCTTCACGCCTTGGACCACAGTGGATGGCTACCTGGACTTGCTGCGAGTTATCGAGCAACGAGGCGTGATTGAAAATGTCGCTCCCATTCAGCTCGGCATCCGTTTGCTCATCCCGGAAGGCTCGCGCATGCTGGAATTGGAAGAAGTGCGCCGATTGGTAGGGCCTTTCGATCCGCAATCGTTGGCGTATCCGTGGAAAAATCCCGACCCGCGCATGGATGCTCTCAGTGAAACGGTGCAGAATATCGCCGCAGACGCGGAGCGCAAAAAAGAATCGCGGCAGGCTACCTTCGAACGCATCTGGAAGGCCGCGCACGCCGCGGCCGAATTGACCGCTCCGCGGATCAATCTAGCGGCGCAGCCACAAGCCGGTGTTCCATTTCTCAGCGAACCCTGGTACTGCTGCGCGGAGCCGACCCGCGACCAGTTGGTCTCCATCGGTGCCCCGACGCCGCTGGCGAAAACTGCCGTAGCCAGCGCCGACGGCTTCGTTTGATCGGCAAAAACGCGCTTGTCTTGTAGGGGCCGCCTTCTGAGGCGGGCCGCTGTTCATTAACAAATTAGGTTGCGAATGACGAGTCCATCCAAACGCTTGTTGCTCTTCACCGCCAAACTTGGCTACCAAACGCGAAGTTTTGAAGAAGCTGCGCGCCAGCTTGGCGTGCAGCTTGTTTACGTCACCGACCGGTGCCACCAATTGGAAGATCCCTGGGGCGATCAAGCCATCCCTGTTCATTTCGAAACACCGGAGGTGGCTGCCTACACGGTCATGGAAGCGCTTCGCGGCCAAGACGTCAGCGGGATTCTCGCTCTTGGTGAACGGCCTGCCACCGCAGCCGCTTATGCCGCGCGCGGTCTGGGAGTCCGTTACAACCATCCTGCCGCCGTCGAGGCCTGCCGCAGCAAACTGCGCATGAAAGAAATTTTTCGCGGCGCCGGATTGTCCGTCCCGTGGTTTCGCAATCTTCCCATCGATCCAGCGCCTGAGCCGGTGCTGCTGGGAATTTCCTATCCCTGCGTGCTGAAACCGCTCTCGCTTTCCGCGAGCCAGGGCGTTGTGCGGGCGAACAACCGCGAGGAGTTTCTCGCCGCGGCCGCGCGGATCCGGCGCTTGCTCAAATCCCCGGAGATTCTTGCCACCCGCGAGCCGCATCTCGATCAGATGCTCGTCGAAGGTTACATACCGGGCGGGGAAGTAGCCGTCGAGGGACTTCTCACCGATGGTGCTCTGCGCGTATTGGCGATCTTTGACAAGCCTGACCCGCTCGAAGGCCCGTACTTCGAGGAAACCATCTACATCACGCCGTCACGACTTCCTGAATCCACGCAGCACGCCGTCGAGAAATGCGCGAGAGACGCAGTGCGAGCGCTGGGCCTGTCGCATGGACCGATCCACGCGGAATTTCGCATCAACGATGATGGCGTGTGGCCTCTGGAAGTAGCGCCCCGGCCGATCGGCGGGCTCTGCGCTCGAGCCTTGCGCTTTTCGCTTGATTCGACAAACGAGCTCATTGGGCTTGAAGAGTTGCTGGTTCGCCATGCGCTGGAACTCCCCGGATGGAATTCGCCGCGCGAACCCGCGGCCTCCGGCGTAATGATGATTCCCGTTCCGAAGAGCGGGATTTTGGAAAGCGTTGCGGGGGAAGATGCAGCTCGTTCGATTCCGGGAATCACCGAACTCTCGATCACCGCGCGATTGCACGACGCCATCGCTGCCTGGCCGGAAGGCTCGAGCTACCTGGGATTTCTGTTCGCGCGCGGGAGCACGCCGGAAAAAATCGAGCAGGCGCTCCGTGAGGCCCATGAAAAATTATCATTCACCATTACGCCGGGCCTGCCCGTCGAACATCCCGCGACGCGCCGAATGTCCGGCCCAGGGAATTAACCTTTCGCCTTGGGAGCCACGTACCCTTCCGGCAATTTCGCGCCTTCGCCGAAGAAAAACTGCTCCATCTGCTCTTCCATGATTTTCTGCGAGTTGGGATCGAGCGGATTCAGCCGGTACTCGTTCATGACCATTTTGGAATGCTCCAGCCAGAGCTTCCACGCGTCCTTCGATACGCTTTCGTAGACGCGCTTGCCAATCTCTCCCCGCCACGGAATGCGGTCCAGCCCGGGCAATTCTTTGCCGAATTTCACGCAGTGCACCATGCGCGCGCCGGGTTTCACCGCTTCGCTTGCTGCCGGTGCGGGATCACAAGATTCATTCGCCATGCTTTTCTCCTCACGCGCGTTCTTCCTTCTCACCTTACTGCAAACCCGGCGAAATTCCTAGTTGTGCCGCGTCTTTCGACGCCGGTTCGCGCGAGTCTCCTCGTCCCCCAAGCCGCACGGATTTCGCGCTTCGCGGCGGAATTATGGATACAGCCAGTACAACGAGAGTAGAATCATGGCGAACAGAATTCCCAGGAGACAACTTGTCGCTACCTAAGCAGGCGATATTTCCAGGTCTTCTGGAAACCGCTTATCGGCGGGAGCTGCAAAACCTATCTGCCAGTAACGCCCTTGCCCGGCTCTGGGCCAAAGACGCTTCCCTTTGGCCGGCGGAACAGTTCCAAGCGGAATCCCTGAAGAGCAATCTACGATGGCTCGATTTGCCCGGGCAGTTGGCGCCACTGCTTGCCCGCGTGGCCACTCGCGCCGCGATGATTGAGCCCGCAGGCTTTGAAGATGTGGTCTTCGTCGCGATGGGCGAATCCAACCTGGCGGCCAAAAGCATTTTGCGCTTGCCTGCTGCGAAACTGGCGAAAAGAACTTTCCTGCTCGACAACATCGATCCCGATTCACTCCGTGCCTTCGACGGAAATCTTCGCCTCGACAAGACCCTCTTTATCTTTGCCAGCAAATCAGGCAAACACATCGAGGCGCACTCCTTGCTCTTGTATTTCCTGGAAAGACTGCGCACGGCCGGAGTCCCTTCTCCGGAGCGTCATTTTGTCATCCTCGCCGAAGAAAATTCCTACCTAGGCGAACTCGCCGGCGAATATGAATTTCTTGATAGCTTCCTTGATCCTCCGGGCATTCATGGCCGCTTTTCATCGCTGATTCATTTCAATTTCTTCCTCGCGGCCCTTTGCCGTTTGGATCCAGGTGAACTTCTCGCGCGCACCCAAGCCATGCGCGATGCCTGCGGACCCTCCGCTCCTCAAGACGCCAATCCCGCCCTGTTGCTCGCAGCCTTCCTCGCAGCCGCGGAAATTGAAGGCCTGGACCGGATGTGCTTTTTCAGCCCGGACAGCTTGAATCCGGTAGCGCGCCGGATCGGGTCTCTCGTGGGGGCCAGCACCGGCAAAGACGGGCAAGGAATCATCCCCGTTTTCGGGCGCCCGTCGTACGAACTCGCCATGCTGCGCAAAGGCTGCATCGTCGTTATTCTCAGAATGGCCGCCGATGAGGACCCAGAACTCCGCAAGAGAGGTGACGATCTGCTCCATGCCGGTGTGCCGTTCGTCACCATCGAATTAAACGGCCCCGAGGGCCTGGCCGCCGCATTATTCAAATGGGAGATTGCCACGGCGCTGGCCTGTTCGCTGCTCGAAGTCCATCCTTTCCACGATCCGGACATCCGCGAGAGCCGCGCAAGAACCGTGGAGATATTGGAGCAGATAGCTACCAAACGCCAATCTCCAGCGCCCACCGTGCGCGTGCGAGAGGGAGAAGTCGAATTGTACGCCGAGGGCGAAACCCGCCAGCAGATCTCCACTCTGAATATGGCCGAGGCGTTGCGAACTTTTTTTGCTTTGCGGCATCTGCAAGGCTACGTCGCGTTGTTGCCCTTTCTGAACTATGGAGAAACCCAGAAAATAGTATTCCGCCGGATTTGTGAGCGCATCGAATCCACGCTTGGCCTGCCGGTGCTGCTGACTCCCGGTCCTCGCTATCTTCACTCCCTTGGTCAGCTCTACCTCGGCGGCCCCGCGAAAGGACTCTTCCTCCTCCTGACTGCGGTTCCCGCGAAGGATCTTCCTATTCCAGGCGCTCACTATTCCTTCGCGCAGTTGCAACTGGCGCTCGCACTTGGCGACTTCGAATCTCTTGGCCGCCGCCGAAGACCCGTAATACGATTGCATTTGACCGGCGGCGCCGAATCTGGCCTGCCACAGTTGGAAACCATCTTCAACAGCGCGCTCGGGAAGACTCGCGTCCCTGCGCCATAAATTTCGTATCTCTTCGCCTTTTCGTTCATCAAATGATACGGTCCCAGGCGGAATGCAAAGATTGGAGGAGCTGCGCCCTTGGCTGAAATCACCACGCTGTTCTGGGACATCGGCGGCGTCATCCTGACCAACGGCTGGGACCGCGGCTCGCGAAAAGAAGCCGCCAGCGCTTTCCACCTCGATTGGGAGGAATTTCAGGACCGCCACGATTTTTCTTTCCCGGCCTTCGACTCCGGGCAGATCACCCTGAATGAATATCTAGACCGGACAGTGTTTTATCGCCAGCGCGCCTTCGCCCGCGAGGAGTTCACCGCCTTCATGTTCGCGCAGTCCAAGGAATTTCCAGAGACGCGCGCCATTCTTGATAAAGTCTCGCGCTCCCCCAAATACTTTGTCGGCGCCATCAACAACGAGCCGCTGGAGCTCAACAACTACCGCATCGAAGCCTTCGACTTGCGCAGGAACTTCCTTGTCTTCTTCAGCTCCTGTTACGTTCGTTCCCGCAAGCCCGAAGAAACCATTTTTCGCGTGGCGCTGGAAGTCACCCAGCGTCCCCCGGAGCGCTGTCTTTTCATCGATGACCGCCCGCTCAACCTGGAGAGTCCGCGCCGCCTCGGCATGAACACCATTCATCATCAAAACGCAGCCCAATTGCGTTCCGAGCTTGGAAATTATGGCGTTGAGGTATAGTTTGGAGCGCTGCGTCCGCACCTGAACAGCGCGCAACTTGCCGGAGGAAGACACCATGGCTGGGGATACCGTTCGTTCCGGTTCAGTGTACGGGGGAGTCGCTGAGCCTTGCACTGTAGTTCTCTTCGGCGCCTCGGGAGACCTCGCCAAGCGCAAAGTCATTCCCGCCATGTACGACCTCGCGATTCACAATGGGCTGGGACCGCGCTACGCCATTCTCGGTTTTGCGCGCACCGCCATGTCCGAAGACGCCTTCCGCACCGCCCTCGCCGACGCCGCCGAGAGCATCTCCGAGGTTGGACCCATCGAGCCCAAACAATGGGACGAATTCGCCTCCAACCTTTATTACTGCCCAGGGGATTATGCCGACCCGGCAGCCTACGCGAAACTCGCCAAGCGCCTTGACGAATTGGATTCTTCCAAGAACATCGGGGGCAACCGTCTCTTTTACCTTTCCACGCCGCCGGAAGTTTATCCGGACATCGTCGAACAGCTTGGCCGCGCCGGACTCGCTCGCCCCTCCTCGCCGAATTCCTGGGTGCGCATCATTATCGAAAAACCCTTCGGACGAGATCTCGCCTCCGCCAAGGCCCTGAACCAGATC
>Ga0210405_10000433_pt1 | contig 56405 bp, 64 predicted proteins | sample IncBWH11MmetaG_FD_155492 | JGI IMG/M metagenome (GOLD analysis project Ga0210405, IMG submission 155492) | Forest soil microbial communities from Barre Woods Harvard Forest LTER site, Petersham, Massachusetts, United States - Inc-BW-H-11-M | ecosystem: Environmental > Terrestrial > Soil >...
CACCTCGTTCCAAGACATCGTTTCCGGCCTCCTAGCCGGAAACTCTAACCCCGGGTGTAAAGGATGTCTTGGCAACGACTGTAAAGGATGTCATGGCACCGCACACTGAAGGTGGCCGCTACGGGGGCGGTTAGCCGGGGATTTGCTGGAGTTCGAGTTGGCGATCGAGGGCTTTGAGGATCCAGGTTTGGAGAGTGTCGCGGTAGCGGGGTTTTACTTCGCGAAAGAGGAGACCCAAGCCTGATGGCCGGACATAGAGGACGACGGCTTCGGCTTCGAAGGACTCACCGGCCTCGTGAATCTTGAGGGACACCTGACGCTTTTCTTCTAGCGAAGCGGAGGTCTCGAGGAAGCAGCCGTGCAGGCTCAGTTCGGTTACACGCCCAGGGATAGCGGCTTTCGGAGAATTCTCCTGAGCGATTTCCGCATGTGCGTCGAACGAAAAACGGAGGCCACGAATTTCTCGGTTCATTTTGCAAGGATAAGCGAAAGGAAAATGCGCGTCGAGAGGACTGAAGAACAGGCCGAACGAATCGGATAGCACTGGCCTTTTGGCCGGGGGCATGGAGCTAAGCCTGAGGCGAATATGGACGTACTGTACAAAGAATGGAGTAAGCCAAATGGTCGGGGCCCTTCGGCTACGCTCTGGGCAAGCAAGCCCCGACCCTACAAAGGCTAGGAAAGTCAGGAGTGCTCGGCTGGTTTTTACAGCTAATTGCCGGCGGACAGGGAAGTGGGAAAGCTGGCGACGGCGGCTGCTTCGGTATCGTAGACGTCGAAAACGGTGAGCAGCTTGGTGAGTTGCAGGACTTCCTGGAATTTATCGCCGAGATTGCAAAGGCGTATGGAGCCGCCGGCGTTTTTGGCGCTGAGATGAGCGGCGACCAAAGCGCCGAGTCCCGCGCTGTCAATGTAGCCGATTTCGGCCATATTCAGAACGATCTTCTTCTTTCCGGCGGCGATCAGGCTTTTGAGCTTTTCGCGGAGAGCGGTGCTTTCCTCGCCCAAAATGATGCGGCCATTTAGCGCGACGAGGACGACTCCATCCACTTCGCTGCTGGTAATTTTTAGAGACATGGCAATTCCTCCGTCGCCGAGGAGAGAGAAGCGAGGCGACTCCTGGATTAGAACACAGGCAAGCGTGTCCGTGTGTGCAAAAAAGGACAACGCGGCCTTTTGATGCCGGATTTGGGGCGGAGGTTGCGGAAAGTGTCAGTGCTCCTCGGGTTTGGGGGAGGACGGGTCGATGCCGAGATATTCGCGGATGCGTTCGCGGACGCGCTGGCGGAAACGCTCGCGCTCTTCGGGGGTCAGGCGGCCGCAGTGGCCGTCGGTGCGATCGCGGAAAACGTAGCGGCGGGGGCGGTGCCAGCCGAAGCCGCCGAAGAGGATGCGGCAGAGCGCGAGCAGGCCGAGCGCTTTCCAGAATGTGAGCATGGGCCAGCCGAAGAGCGGCGGCATGAGCCAGTTCCAAAGTTGCAGAACGATTTCGCCGCCGATGAAGGCGAAGAGGAGCATTCCCAAAATTGCCAGCGGAACGATGAAGATGAACTTGATGAGTCTTCCAGCCATAGTGCCTCCTACGTTTTCGTAAAGTCATCGTAAATGCCTTGCAAGCGTTCGCGGAGATGCAGAACCGCGTAGCGTTTGCGCGAAAGCAGCGTGTTCATGCCGACGCCGGTGCGGGCGGCGATTTCCTTGAAGCTGCGGCCTTCGATTTCGTGGGCGACGAAGACTTCGCGCTGCTCCGGAGGTAACTCGTCCACCGCCAGTTCGAATGCCGCGAGAAGCACGCTGCGGGCGTAGAGCGCTTCGGGCCCGGCATCGGGCGACGGGAGCAGGTCTTCGAAGCGAAGCGACTCGTCGTCCTCATTTGCTGCGTCCGTATCGGTGAAGAGCAGCGGCTTCTTCTTGCGGAAGAGGTCGATGATGCGATTGCGGGCGACGCGAAAGAGCCAGCCGGTGATGTGGTCGATGGGCATCAGCAGACGGTTCGCCTCCACGAGTTCGTAGAAGACGTCCTGGAGAATGTCCTCGGCATCGAGCGGGTCGGGGACGCGCCGGCGGATGAAGTTGAGGAGCCGGGAGCGTTCGCGATCGACGACCTGGGAGATTCGCTGATCTTGATCGGGCATTCGCCACTGTTTTCCGAGCGCAGCGTCCATCTATAGGTGAAGACGGATGAGCGCGGGGGATATTGCAGGGGAGAGTAACCCAGGAAGGCGGCCTAAAGCCGCCCCTACAAGGGCGCGCAGGCGGCGGGGGTTTGGGATTGCGGGGGAAGAATCGAAAATGGAAAAGAAAAAATAGAAAATGGGGAAGCGGGGACACAAGCCCTATGGCGCTCAGGGTGAACTGGAAGCCGACGCTACGGAGAACGCCATTCGGGAGAATGGCGTTCCCAGGGGAAACCCGGAGGGCGGCCCGCCACGGTCGGCGGGCCCTACGGGGAATGAGATTCCTCTGTTAGTTTTCGGGAAGGCCGGGATTTTTGCGGCGGAGGAGGGCGGCGGAGATGAGAGTAATGATGAGGCCGACGGGCAGGGGCTCCATGAAGGTGTAGGCCATGTTGACGAAGGGGTTCTGGTAGAGCTGCTGAGAGCGCTGTATAGCGGCGACCTGCGCGGCGGCGGTGGCGGGGTCAAGTCCGGAGGACTGGACCTTGTGAATCTGCGCGGCGAAGTAGCTGTCCATGAAGTGGGGCATGAAGTTGAAGTAGAGAACCTCCCACATGGCGACGTAGCAGACAGTAGTGATGAGTGCGATCAGGAAGCCGCAGGCGAAGGCGCGGCCGAAGGAGATTTGTCCGGCGAGGGTGTTGTCGCGGTAGCTGCGGATGCCAAAGTAGATTAGCAGGAACGACGCCACCATGATGGTGTAGCCGAGAGCCATGCTGTGGCCGGAGCCGATCTTGTCGGCGAGGAGAAGCGAGCCGCCCATAAGGACGGAGATGATGAGGCCGGCGATCAGGCCGAAGGTGAGAACGGTTTTTCGCATGGAAGTTAAGTGCTCCTTTTTTTGACTTAAAGGTTCGCGTGTCCGAACTATGAACGAGGCATGCCGGTGCTGCGGGCAGTATTCCTAGGACTTTGGCGGTTCCCAGAGCTCAATGCGGTTGCCGTCCGGGTCGGTAATCCAGGCGAAGCGGCCGTAGTCGGCGTTTTCACGGTGAGGATCGATTGTGACGCCTGAATTTTTGAGGTCTTCGAGCAGCGCGTCGAGATTATCAACGCGGTAGTTGAACATGAACCCGGCATTGCTGTCGCCGAAATACTTGGTCGTATGCGGGAAGATGGACCAAGTCGTGAGGCCTTCGGGACCGGGCTGGGTGCCGTCGGCAGCCTGTAATTCGCGCCATTGAAACAATGCGCTACCGGCATTCGGATCGCGCTGGATGCCGAGGTGCTTTTCGTACCACTCGTAGAGCCGCTGTGGGTTTTCTGATTTGAAAAAGATTCCGCCAATACCGGTTACGCGTTTCATGATGCCCCTTTCTATTGAACAGCTATTCAAGTTGCGGAAGTTTAGCCGAAGGGGCGCTAGTTGTCGTCATACTTTTGGATGATTTTGCGGCGGAAGGGAGAAAAATCATGCTTTCGGATAGGAAAAGTTGCTAGGGGATGAGGCGGGAAGTCTTGGCGAGCTGGACGGCCTGGGTGCGGCGTCTGGCGCCGAGCTTGTCGAAGAGGCGGCTGGAGTGGGTCTTTACGGTGTTTTCGCTGACAAAGAGGCGGGATGCTATTTCTCGGTTGCTGAGACCGGCGGCGATGAGGCCGAGAATTTCGAGTTCGCGCGGGGTGATGGCGAGCTCGGTGAGGCGGGCTTCGTTGGGGACGAAGGGCTCGGAGGGTTGGGCGGGAATTTCCTTGATGATGATGGAGGGCTTTTTGCGGGTGAGGGTGAGGCCGAGCCAGATGCCGAGGGCGGAGAAAAGGGCGGCGATTAAGGCGCCGTAGATTTCGACGGAGTGTTCAATGACGAGGAAACGGTATTCGGTGAGTTTGAGGACGAGAATGAGCAGGCCGCCGGAAAGGCCGTAAAGGAGGATGTCGCGGAGGGCGCGGCGGCGGGAGTGGGGCGAGGATTCGGTGGTTGGGGTCACGAGAAGGAATGATAGCCGAAGAGGGGGACGGTTTGGGAGGTGAGGCGGCTTGCTCAAAAGCGGTGGCAAAGCCACCCTTCGGCTATGCTCAGGGCAGGCCACGCTCCAAAGTAAGAGCGGCCCGCCACGGTCGGCGGGCCCTACGGGAGGAGATTATGCGCCGGATTTTGCGCGGGTTTGGGAGGCGGGGCGTTCTAGTTCGGCGCGGTTCCAGTGCGCTAGATTGGCGGCTGCGTCGTATGTGGATTGACAGAAATCGAGCAGGGATTGCTCGGGAGAGTTGGAGAGGCGGACCTCGTCGTACATCAGGAAGAATTCGCTTTTTTCGGAGTTGTAGAAGGTCTTTGCAGGGCGGATTGTGCTGTCCTTAAAACCGGGGGGTTCGGGCGCGGCGTAGGCGTAGAAGGCAGCGTCTTTGATGATTTCTCCATCGCCGGGCCAAAAGCCGACGCTGATGACTTCGTGGGAGTAGCCCTCTTTTGTGATGGTGTCGGCGTTCGGGCGAATGGGTGCGGGGCGGCCGGAGAATCGCGAAACGGCCAGATCGAAACTGCCCCAGAAGAAATGGACCGGGCTGGATTTGCCGATGAAGCCGGCGCGAAATTTTTCGAAGACGGGCGCGACGGCAGCGAGAACCTGCCAGAAGCGATGGGCGTACTTGGGATCGTAGGAGGAATGATGTTCGTCGAGATTGAACCGGACCGGGCGGGGGACTTCGACGGGCATTTCCCAAACTTTTACGTGGATGCCGAGGGAGCGGAGCGCGTCCATGAATTGATCGTAGAAAGCGGCGACGGTGCGAGGGACGAGATGGAACGATCGGGTTTCGCCGAGGCTGGTTTGAATTTCCAGGGCGTGGTTGATGAAATCAAAGTGAATATCGAAAATGCCATTTTCGTAGGGGATTGGCGAGGTGGTGAGGCCGCGAGCGGTAACGTAGAACGCGGTGGCCCACCAGTGGTTTAGGTTGGGACAAAGGGCGAGGCGGACTTTGCCGACAACTTGCGTCCACATGTGCAGGGTGGTGTAGGTGTCTTTCCATTCGGCCAAGGGCAGTGCGGGCCAGCGTTCGGATGGTTTCATGGTGGTCTCTCCGGGCGGCTATTCGTGGCGGAGAGGGAATGGTAGCACGGAGGAGTTTGGGCGGAGCGTTTTCCGGCTGGAGCTTGTCTCATGAATGGGCGCAGGGCTGAGGAGGCATTTCCGCAGGGGCTGAAGCCCAGTGTTTCTAGTCCTGTTGATGTCGGAGCTAAAGCTCCGGCCCCCTTCACTTTATTTATGAGATGGCTTCTAGAGACTTTCAACCGCGAGCGGGTTACCTGGCTTTCTCGAGAGAATCATACGAAGCGATGACGCAAGCAGGCAAGGCGGGAATCAGTGTTTGCCGTCGCCGGGAACGTTTGTGGTGATGCTCTTGGAGAGGAACTCGCGCATCAGATTTGTGCCGATGCGTCCCGCGAGGCCGACGGCGGTATTGGTGAAGACGAGGTGCGCTCCACGATTCGCTTTGGGGTAGTAGAGATTGGAGAGAGCGCCCGATGCCATGTCGCCGAGCAAATAAGAAGAGTTAAACACAGTGCGTCCACTATCGTTGCGCGCAAGAAACGCGGAGGTGACCGCGTGCGCGAAACGGGACTTGATGGAGCCGGAGCCCTGGTAGTAGTAGCGCGGATCCTGGTGGAGGAGCGTGGGAAAGACAGCGTGAGTGAAGAAGTCACTGGTGCGGCCGTCGACAAATTTAGCGGCAAAACGCTTGCTGTAGCCCGCGGCGCCTTGTCCGTAGCCGGCATAGGCATTTGTGGATTGCTCGATGCCCGCGGCGACGGCGACGCCGAGCATGGCCACCGGATCGAAGGTGCCGCGCGTGGCGAGCGAGAATTTCTGCTTCGCGGTGAGCGGGGCGGCGTCATAAATGTAGCTGGTATAGAAATTCGGGAAGAAACCGACGAGACGCTGCTTTTCTTCGGCCCTGATCTGCTCGGCGGCGATGAATTCGGTTGGACGGACGGTCACTACCATGCTGGCCGTCGCGAGCGCCAGAGAGACGTCAGGAAGTTCGTAGGCCTGGCGAACGGCGACGGCGAACTCCGGAGATGTGAAGGGCGCAAAACCTTTTGCGTTGATGGTAACGAGGTAGGAGCCGGCAGGAATTTTAGTAAAGGTAAATTCGCCGCTGGCTTCGGAGACCATGGTACGCAACGGGGTTCCGTCTTCCCGCGTCAAGCTGACGTCCGCGCCGGAAACGGTGGCGCCGCTTACGTCCAGCACGGTACCTGCTACGCTGGCTTCACCTTCCGCATGGGGTGATTGCGGAGCGGGGGCAAGCGGGGCTAAATGGGGTAGAGGCGCATCCGGAAGAGTGCTGTTGCTGACTGTTCGCACAGGGGAAGGTTGCTGAGCGAGCGCGCCTGCCGGAACGAACCAGAGCAGAAGGGAAGCGCCAACGAGGAAGGAATGGAGAGGAGGGAACAAGGCCGTTCTGGAAGCGGGGCTCCACGGAAGAGAGGAAGCTTGAGCGCGAGGCTGTGACTCGCCGAGGAGGCTGGTGCAAAAGGAGAGAAGCTGAGGCTGGCACATCAGGAGATCACTGGACGTTCGTCAGGACTGACTTGACGTTCATCGCGGTTTTATCCCCTGTCCACTGGGCTTGGCAGCGTCACAGCTCAATAAAGGGAGTGTACGTTAGCGTACAGCGGGTGTCTGTCCAATACGAGACTCACCTCGCGTAAGGATAACCCCCGAGGGCACCGCATCCGTCAGGCTGAGCATTCAGTCCCCGATCGGCGAGGGGAGTTTCCAGCGCGCTTACAAGAGATCTGGGTGCTGGAACACGCAAAGTTCCAGTAGCACAATTGGGCACATCCGGAGGGTTCAATGAGACGTGTTATTGCTAAACCCTCCCGTCCCGCTGATAGCATGAGAATCGTATGAGTGCGAAGCGCCACAATCGAAAGCGGAAACTGGGGCCGGACCCAAAGCCCGTGGAACATAGCGTGTTCCGGGTTGAAACCGAGGCGCCCGAGAGTGCTCTGGAGATACAAGCAGAATTGGAGAGCTTTGCTAGCACCGGGAGTATTCCTGAGGGAAGCGAGATTCCCGCGAGTCCTGTTGTGGAGGGCGCTGAGAGGGAAGAGCCGGCTCCCGATTCCGGGGCGAAAACCGGGGCCGACCGGCGCAGTCATCCTCGCTATGCGTTTACCGCTGCCGTTGAGGTGATCGCAGCGGAGCCCGGGGAGCGGCTGAAAACGCGCGTGCGGGATTTGAGCCAGCAAGGCTGCAACGTGGATACGGACAGCCCGTTTGCTCTGGGGACTGTCACGGAGGTACGTATCACGAAAGGCGCGGAGTCGTTTGAGTCCCACGCGAGGGTTGTATACAACCAACCCGGCAAGGGCATGGGGCTGATGTTTACGGTGGTGGAGCCGGAACAGCTCGCGAGACTGAACAAATGGATTGCCGAAACCCGCGAAGTCTCGTGGCTCGCCGCCAACCGGCGTAGGAGCCAGCGGGTGCTGATGAAGCTGCCGGTGCGAGTCTCGGGACAGGGAAGTGGAGCGTTGTTTTTTGAAGAAGATACTTACACGCTGGCGATCAGCGCGCACGGAGCCTTGATTGCGATTGCGGCGGCAGTGTACCGGGGACAGCGATTCACCCTGTCGAACGTGCAGACGAAGGCGGCGTTGGAGTGTGTTGTGGTCCACGTTGACAAGACTCCGGGCGAACAGACGCGGGTGGGAGTCGAGTTCATGCTGCCGAATCAAACGTTTTGGCGCGTGGCGTTCCCGCCGAAGGATTGGACGCCACGCCACCCAGACGCGAAAACGGGTTAAGTTTTTAGCTGGCGACGGCCTTGGCGGCTTCGTCTGGCTGCGAGTCGGTTGAACTTTCGACGGACTTGGCAGTAATTTGCAGCCCGTTCTTGTTCATGTCGAAGCGCTGCTTGCGATCCAGTCCTTTGACGAACTCGCGGACGGCCTTGCCGACGGCGCCGGGAAGACTCGATGCGTCCACCTTGACGGTGGATTCCACGGCTGCTTCCGTTCGGTCCTGAAAGCGAAATTGAACTTCAAAAGATTTCATGATTCAAACCTCCCTTTTATTATGATGCAAATAGCTATTGGTTCGCGCAATTGAAACAGCGCGCGGTCTTAAAATTGTGGCGGCTTCAGCTATGGTGATGCTTCCGGCTGGCAGGCTTTTTCCCCGGGTGCTTCGCCTTACAGGCTTTAAGATCCGCCTTAAGAGAATCGTTCTCCTTGGCCAACTCATCGCGGGCAGTCGTCATTGCTTCCAGATCGTTGCCCACCTGGCCGTTCTCTTTCTGAAGTTCCTCGACATGGGCCTTCAATTGTTCGTTTTCTTGCAGAGTTTTTTTGTCCTTGCAGGCAGCGAGAGGCAAGGTCAGCACGATTGCCACAGCAAATCTCACCCAGGTGTTCTTGTGCGTCATGCGGCATCCTTCGTAACCGGAATTTGAATTGCGGGTTGAGCAACCGATAGCGGGTGAGGAGGGGGCCACCGCTGGCGACTGAGTCAGCGTAACGAAGTTTCGCAGAAGGCGCAAGCGGGATAAAACGGGGTGGTGGAAAAGTGGAATTTATCCCAGGACAAATGTTTGGTAAGACGCCTTATTTAGAGTTGTCTTCAATTCTGCGGGGCGTCATACAATACCCGCACATTCTCGCCTTCGGAGTTCGCAGAGGTTTTCCGCAGTTTGCGCAGGGCGGTCCGTACAAGGACAGCACGTGGTGATAGATAGCGTTCGGATTTTCTTCGCGCATTCCGGTAATGCGTTCATATTCGCGCAGCACAGGGCCAAACATTCGTTCCCTAATGCTGCCGTCCGTCCCAGTATTGAAGAGTGATGAGACTTGCCTGAATTCAAGCTCCTCAAGCATCGGCATGTCGGTCTTGCATCGCCAGCACCAAAGCATTTTCATCGATATGCACCTAGACAGGACTGCGGTTAACGATCCGAATGCCGGATTGAACCATCTGGTCCCTCCGCTCTCGCACGCCAATATGCGGCCTTCAGACGGCTGCTCTCTGCAACGTTGTAAAGAATCTCGCAGTCACGATAGCCGCCCTTAGCACGAAGCACTCCAAAAATGTCGTCTAGGTCGGTTTCCGGAATTCCCGACGCTAACAAAACGGATTCCGAAATTCTGTAATCTCCATGACATCCTTCGCGTTGCTGAGAATCGTCGTTGGGGGAAAGAACGCCATCAAGTTTTTCGAAGAAACCAACCTGAGCAAGGCACCGCATCACATCTGGAGCAATCGAGGAAATCAAATCGTCGTCTGACGTGGATTCCATGCGGGCAAACATAACATTCCAAAGCGGGCGGCTACAAGTATCCCTGATTCTAAATTATTAGGAGCAACGTGATGTGGTCCGCTTTGAAAGCGAATTACGGTTTCAAGTTCACGGTTTTGCCGGTGGCGGCGGATTGGCGGGCTGCGTCGAGAATTTGGGTGACGATGATGTTGGTTTCGAGAGAAGAGAGAGCATCGGGCTTCAGGCCGTCTAGGATGACAGCACGTAGATAGGTTAGGGAGTCATTGTAGGGGGACGGGAGTTTCTGGGCGGCGATGAGTTGTTCTTCTTTTTCGCCCGGTCGACGGACTTTCAAATCGTCACGGCGGACGGTGATCGCGTAGCCCGTGCGTCCATAAACTTCCATATCTTTGCGGTCGAAGGGCCAGTTCCAGGAAGCCTGGATAATCGCCTGGGCCTTTGGATACGTGAGAATGATCGTGGCTTCATCATCAACGTGCGGATAGACGTCCGGCTTGATCTGCTGGGTGACGGCGGTAACCGAGAGCGGTTTTTCACCGTTCATTAGCCAGGTCATCAAGTCGGCGCCGTAGCAGCCGAAATCAAAGAGCGCGCCGCCCCCGTTCAGTTTGGGATCGGTGAGCCAGTTCAGAAACTCGGAGCTGACGCCGATTTCTTTCGGCCCTTGATGGCCGTCGTGCACCACGACTTTCCGGACGTCGCCGAGCGCGCCCGCGTGGACCAGTTCATACGCGGCGTGGTTGCTGGGATACCAGGATGTTTCGTAGTTGACGAGGACCTGGATATTTCCCTCGTGGGCCGCGCGTTCGATCGCCCGGGCGTCTTCGAGACTGACGGCGAGGGGTTTTTCCATCATGACGGGGATGTGGTGTTTCGCGCAGAGTTCAACAATGTTGCGGTGATCGAAGGTGCTGGAATAAACGAGAACGGCTTGCGGCTTTGTGGTGCGCAGCATCTCTTCGAGACCCGCGTGATACAGGGCGGAATCAAGTGCGAACTTTGCCGCGTAGCGATCGAAGAGGCTGCGGTCGGGATCGCTGATGCCCACGATGCGAATTTCCGGCCGATGGAGGGAGTTCGAGAAGAAACCCTCGACGTGACCGTGAACGAGCCCGGCGATAGCGACTCGCAGAGGCTGCGTTTCCGCTGCACGCAGGGCGGGAATGGCGAAGAACGCCCAGGCAATCAAGATGGCGAAACTGCGAAGCGCGAATTTCATCAAAACCCTCCTAGAGTCCGGGCACAAGATATCACTGGGTAATTCCGAGATGCGCTGTGATGAACATGGGCAGCGTCAATTGGGGTTGGCGGACTCGGCGAGGAGTTGCTGTAGATAGGATTGCCAGGCGGCGGCGTGAGTGTGGGTGCCGTGGCCGAAGGTTTGTTCGGAGACGGGGAGGAGGACGAACTGGCCGTGTTTGACGCGCTTGATTTCGCGTTGGGCGATGCCGAGTTCGGGAGGGTTGATGAAATCGTCGGCGGAGTTGATGTACATGACGTGGGCCTTGATGGTTTCGAGTTTGGAGGAGGGATCGTAGTTGCGGGAGGAATCGACGGCATAGAGGAAATCGTTGGCGTCGAGGGAGGATGTGAAGCGCGCCATGGTTGTGGCGAGAAATTTGTCGGCGGCGTCGCGCGTGGGAAAATCTTCCTGCATGTGCAAAGGAGCGCTGCCAGCGATGATGAGGAAATCGGCGGAGATTTCGAGTGCGGAGCGCGGCTCGGTGGTGTAGTCGCCATTTTTCCAGTCGGGATCCTGGCGGATGCCGTCGGTGACCATCTTGCGCCAGATGCGGTTGCGACCAGCGATCTGGACGGGCAAGCAGGCGAGAGGCATGAGCGCGTCCATGAAATCGGTGTAGGTTTCGCCCCAAACCCAGGAGTGCATGCAGCCCATGGAAGTGCCGAGGATCAGGCGAAGGTGGTTGACGCCCAAGCCTTTTTCGACGAGTTCGTGCTGGAGCGCGACCATGTCCGCGTATTCGTACCGAGGGAAATGCGCGTGGAGGCCATCGCTGGGCTTGCTGGATTTGCCGTGACCGATGTTGTCGGGAAGAATCAGGAAATATTTATTGGCGTCGAGCAGTTGGCCGGGGGCGAAGAGCATGCCGGCAAAGATGGGCTGAAGAAAATTGCCGCCGCTGCCGCCGGTGCCGTGGAGGATCAGGACGGCGTTGGTGGTGCGGCCGGAGGCGTCCTTGAGGGGCTTGCCCAGTGTGTAGTAGTGGATGCGGACTTCGGGGAGAGTCTCGCCGGACTGAAAATGGAAATCGTGGACAGTGTAGTTGCCTTCCTGCGGTGCGGGCCAGTTTTGCGGAGGGTTTGCTGGCGTTTGCGCGAAAGAGGAAAAAGCGCTGAGGAGCAAAATGAAAAACGCTGCGCAGAGTAACGCGAGGGTGCGTGGTTTGCGGTGCATGGAGCCTCCCTTGAAGTGGCTGCGCGTTAAGCAGCCGGCGGTTGAAGCCGAAAAGCAACGAGAATGAGTATATCTCGGCAGCCGGGGCGTCGGTTCGCAGGAAAATTGTGGGTGAGTGTGGAGAGGAATGTCAAAGCCGCAAATTTAAACCAAGTGGCGGGCGTGCTCCAGAAGACCGGCCGTACTGCCGATAAAGCTCGAGCCGGTCAATCCCGTCCAGCAAGCTGATTAATTGGAGTGGTAGCCCCCGCCGACGACCTGGGGGTCAACGATCGGAAGTTTATCAACAGTCATATCATAGTGGTAGACGACCAGCGAGCCGGTATTTTTCGCCTTTGGGGACGGCACAGGAGCGTCCGGATTTTGCGGATCATTTGCGAACGTCGTTGGCGCACCTTCGAAGGGATATTTGTTGGGGAAGCTGACGGTAAAAATGTGATGGTTAGGATTCCAGGTCAAAATGTCACCCTGGCAGAGATAAACATCCTTGGGAGCTGTACCGTCGCCGGGCACCACATACACGGTTTTGTCGCCGCAGTCGAAACTGTCCTTACCCTTTCCGGCGGCCGCAGGTTTTAGCTTGTCACCGCAGCCAGCGGCGAGACACAACGTAATCGTCAAAATGTAAGTAATGGCCAAGGCGTAACGTAAGAATGGAAAGTGCATTTGAACCTCCGTCATTTCTCTTGGTGATTTCCGAGCAAGCTGACATACCGCGGATTGTCCCGAAGTGCATCGAAATTCGGTGTGTCACGGATCAGTTCAGGGGAAATCCCCAAGGAGACGGCTTTCTCCAAACTATCCAAAGCGCGTTTGGAGTCCCCGAGCTGTTGGTAGATGATTCCGGCGTTGAAAAGCAAATCCGGGCTTTTGGGTTGAAGGCGGAGCGAGGTGTCGAGATTGTCGATCGCGGCTTTCTGTTCCCCACGCATTGCGTGATACATTCCGAGGCTGCTGAGCAGTTGCGCGTCATGAGGATTCAGGCGAAGTTTTTCATCTCCCAGTGAGATCGCTCGACCGTACGCATCGGCAGCTTCCGGGCGTCGCCCCGGACTCCAATAAAACGCATCGCCGAGATTTCCCCAGAAAATGTAGTTCTTAGGGTCCAATTGAACTGCCTTTTCAAACTGGACCGCAGACTCGTCGTAACGATGCATTTGAAAATAGGCCGTGGCCAGGTTGGAACTTGCGTCCGCCGTGGGGCGAATGCTCAGCGATTTTTCCAGCAGCGGGATTGCCTCCACATACTTGCCCTGCAAGATACGAGTCGCGCCAAGGTTGTAGTAACCGGTGAAACTATCCGGCGCAAGCGATACCACTTGCGAGAACTGGCTGACCGCTTCTTCGTAGCGCGCATGATCCATGTAGAAAAGGCCGAGCCAGTTGTAAGTGGCCCAGTAGCCCGGACGGAGGGCAATGGCCTGCTTGAACGCCTGCTCGGCATCGGCTGGCTGGCCGAGGTGCTCATACGCGCTAGCGAGGCCGCCGTAGGCATCGTCGCTGGTGGGCTCGAGGTCGAGCGTGCGCCGATATTGATCGGCGGCCTTTTCGTACAACCCCTGCGCCGAATACGCCTGCCCCAGACAGGAGTGGGCCGCGGCTAACCGGGGGCCCTGCCTGGTTGCGGTTTCGCAAGTTCCGATGGCAGCTTTCGCCCACGCTGGGTCGTGGCTGAGTTGATACTTACGCCAATAAGCTTCGCCAAGACCCGCGGTGGCGGCCGCGTAGGTGGGGTCCTTCTCGAGTGCGCGCTGGAAAAGAGTGATAGCGCTCTCGACTTTTTCCGGCACAACGTAATCCTGCATATAGCCCAGCCCCTGGACATAAAAAGCATAAGCAGCCGCTTGGGGAGTGCCCTGGGAACCGGGAGCTTGCTTGTCCTCAGGCGCGAGTTGCAGTTCCATGGCTTGAGCGACGCTTTCAAAGACGCGATCCTGCAAGGCAAATGGATCGGCAGCCGCGGCGGTGACCGTCCCTCCTCGTACTTGCTGGTGTGAGCGGGTATCGACGAGAGAATAATTGACGCGGATACTGTTGGCCGCGCGTTGAACGTTGAGCGCCAGGACGAGGTTCACGCCAAATTGCTCACGGGCTCCATCCGCGGTCTTTACGTTTTTTCCAACGATCTCGGTCATGGGAATGACAACGAAGGCATGGCGGGCGCTCAACTCGCTTAAGCGAGAATTTAGAGTGTCTGCCAAGCCGTCATTGAAGGCAGACTGAGAAGAATCCCCACCGGGGGCGGGAGGCAGAACTCCAAGCAGCACTGGGTGAGGCAAGGGGCCGGTGGAACCAACGATGCCAATTCTGTCGCGGAATTTGTACACTCCGAAAACAGCGAGCAGAAGCAGAATCGCGGCCCCAAGCGGAAGGTACGGGACCTTTCTCATTGGCGGCAAAGGGGCGAGAATGACCTCTTCCTGCGATGGCGTCAGGGCCTCTAGCGCCGCACGCACCTCGCCGGCGCGTTGGTACCGGCGGGCCGGTTCTTTTTCAAGGCACCGGGTGATGATGGAAGCGAGACCAGGGGGCACCTTGGGCGGAAGAGGCCGCGGAGGATCACGCAGAATCGCAGTGCAAAGCAGATAGAGATTCTCCCCATAAAAAGGATGCGAGCCCGCCGCCATTTCGTAGAGAACGACTCCCAGAGCCCAGAGATCCGTGGATTGCGAGGCCGGGCTGGCGTCGAGTTGTTCCGGTGCCATATAACGAAGCGTTCCGCCGAGTCCCGAGCGGTGCTCCGCCGAAATAGTTTCGAGAGTCTGGCGGTCAAATTCCGCGGGATCGCTGCGGCGTGCCAAACCGAAATCGAGAATTTTGGCGTCACCACCGGGCGTAATGATGATGTTTGAGGGTTTTAAGTCTCCATGGACCACGCCATGATCGTGGGCGTGCGCCAGCGCAGAGGCGAGTTGACGTCCGTAGCGAAGGCAGGTCTCAAGGGGTAGTCCCTCTGCACGAATCGATTCCGAAAGCGGACGGCCAGCTACATACTCCATCGCGATGAAGACTTCACCGGAGTCTTCGCCAACTTCATAGATGGTGCAGATGTTTGGGTGGTTCAGTGACGAAGCCAACCGCGCTTCGCGGCGGAGGCGTTCGCTGACGGCCAGATTTTTGGCGAGATGCTCAGGAAGAAATTTAAGAGCCACGGTACGGCGGAGGCTGGTATCTTCCGCTCGATAGACGACGCCCATCCCTCCCCTGCCGAGCTGATCAAGCACACGATAATGAGAAATGAGTTGGGCCGGCAAGGATGAGAACTCCTAATCGCAAGGATGAATAAGGGGGGTGGATAACGGCACAGGCACGTGCGCCACTTTTCGCGGCCATCTTACGGCCTCGAATGAGTCAAGTCAACGCTGAATAATCCTCACATCCGCTGGACAGATTATCCGCTGAGTGGGAAAGACGGCGGGGCAGCAGGTGGATTGAAGCCGCTGAATACTCCATTAGACGGGTGCTTTCTCTACGAAAAGACCCGCTTCGGGCGCATGGCTGGCAGTCACGGATTTGAGGGTGACGGGCCGGGCACGACGGAGATCCTGCCACTGGAGGACGATGTCGGCGAAGAGCAGGGAGAAGGCGACGCAGGCCCAGACAATCGTTTCGGTAACAGATTCGCCCAGATTTTCCCAACCGGTTATTCCTGCGACCACGCGGACTTCCAGGAAGACGATGGCGACGGCGAAGCTGAAAGAACGCGGCGCGCCCATGCGCTCTTGAAAATATTGGATGTAAGTGCCGAGCGGTGCGGCGATGAAGACGCCTGCGACATAGATGCGGCCGACAACGCGATGGAAGCGGGCGTAACGCTGGCGAAGGCGATCGGAGAATTGCATGGGGCCGAGAATCAGGGCGCAGGCGCCGGCGATGCCGTGGGGTAGCAACCACCACTTGAAGGATTGGATGTGCGGCCATTCGGGATCCCCGCGGTTGACGAGGAATCGCTCGTTGTGAGCGAGAACATAGGCGACCATCAAGCCGATGAAGGCGAAAAGAAAATATTTCGGGCGCGGCCAGGAAAGGCGCGAGCCCACATTGGCGGTTGGCAATCGAATCCTCCGTTGTTGAAACCTGGTAAGCCGGGGAACGGGCACGTGCTGCCCGTGTGTTGCGTGGAGCATAGCTTTCCGGGAGGAGTTAGGCAAGAGCTTGGAGAGAAGAAAAGAGAAGATTAACGCAGAGTGCGCTGAGAGCGCAGAGTACGCTGAGAAGAAAGAGGGGGCCATTTCTGAGAATCATCCCGGGGAAGCCGTGGGATGTGGGGGCATTGGCGTTCCAAGCGACCGAGCTGAAGGTCGGCCACTACAGGCGGTTGGTTCTTCGGTTGCGAATTTGGGGGCGGGTGCCGCGCCAGAAATCCTTGGCTGCGTTGCTGAGGGTGTTCCGGAGAATGTCGGTGCCCCAGACGTTGATTGTGTTGCTGAAGGTGCGATGGTAATCGGGGAGGTGGGTGTTGGAGATGCCGGCGGCGACGCCGTTGCCGATGGAATCGGTTCGATAGTGACAGGTGGGGGCGCGGAGCAACCCTGCCCCTTGGTTCAGGTGTTCCGTGGCAGCAACCTGGGAAGACCTAGCGCTGTTCACTGCCAGAGGGGTTACATATTCCGCAACGGAAACACAGAGGCCTAGCGCGTCCTCTATCACGGGTTCGCTAAAATTGGTGCGTGTCCAAACTCCATTGCACAAGCCGCGCCGAGTGGCGGCTGCGGACTGGGAAGCCTGCCGAGGCTCTTTCTCCACATTACCGGCTCGACTGCGACTACGGAACACAGGTAATCGTTTGCTGGGAGCAGGGGGGGAATGAGCCGATTTACGTGTGTGAAAGCCACGCGAAACAACTGGGGCGCTCTCGCGACCACGGCCCGGAGGCGCGGGTCCTAACGGAGCCACCGGAGCAGAGCAGTATTCCAATCAAACGCGCGGAACCAGCAAAAATTGAGCCGGCGGCACGCCAGAAAACGAAGGCACCGGCGCAGGACAGCATTCCAGTAAAACACGAGGAACCAACCAAAACTATTAAGGAAATGGCCGGCGTAAAGCGGAATGGAGCCGGTCCGACGGAGGCTGCGCGGGTTCCTGTAGAGACAAAGGTTGTAAAAACGACGGCGGATTCAACTGGGAAGGCGCCGGTTCGAGATGTTGCTTATGGAAATTCGGCGAAGGCAATGGTGGACGAAGCTATCTGGAATCTGGCTACCGGAGATTACCAGGTTTACAAGACGGCGCTGCAGCAAGGGAAATCCGCCAGCGAGGCGGCACAAGCGGCTGGCGGGCAGTTGGAAGTGGTGCATCGTAAACTCGGCGAATACACGATAAAACTGGAAGCAGCCCTTTCCGAAACAAAAGCGACCATCAACACAGCAGAGGCTATCGATAAACCGCTTGAACAGGCGGTGCTTGAAATTATTGGGAATGATGCGATGAGCGATCTGGAAAAGGACTCCGCCATTCAGCAACTGGGGGCGCTGCAAGAATGGGTTAAACAGGGGCAGCAGGGAGAGATAAGTCTGCTCCAAGCGCACCGAATGCTGCTGGCCATTGGCGACCGCCTGAATTGGGGAGGGACTAACGGGGTGCTGGCGGAATTCAAGCCGGTTTACCGGACTGTTTTCTGTAGCCTGAAGACGGCTATCCAAACGGCCGTTCCTGACGTACAGAATTTGCACGACAGGCTGACGAATTTGTACGCGGCCAAATCCGAACTAGAGAATAGCTGGCAAGGAAAGAGTTGATCGGGATTCATCCGAGCTGTCTTGTGGTCGATCACACCGTGCGGTAATCCTGCCATTCACGCGTTGAAGCGCCTCCGAAAGCTACGGCATTTCCCTGGCGAGCCACAGAATTGCAAACAGAACCAATAAAACCCCGGCAGCCAGAGCTTGCAGGCGGGCATTTCCTTTTAGCGTCAAGCTGGCCACGGAAGCGGCGACGGCGAGTGCGAGAAAATGGAGATTTCTTTTCTGAGTGAAAAAGTCCAACCAGGCGGAATTGAAGATCCCGAAGACGGCCAGCGCGACGAGGAAGATCCAACCAAAGAAAATGACGCCGACGGAGAGAAGACCAATTCCGCTCCGAAATGCCGGGAGCGTTGAGCGATAGGTTGTGGCCCAATCGCGAATTGAAAAAAGAGCGAGGATCGGGATTCCCAAGAAACACAAAAGCCACACCGCGCCGATAATCGCGACAAACATAGGAAAAGTATAAGACGAAAAGTATCGAGGAAAGTTTCTGTCCGGTTAAACAAAATCGGGTTAAGGCGGCAGCCGGAAAAATGGCCTTGCGGAACTTCCGGTTTCCGGTGGTGGTGCGGCTCGGGTGATTTACCCGGCTTGAATACAGCAAATACCTGATTTCATGGCGTGCAGGGGCGCGGCAGACTCGTCGTGTGTTCGATTCGGTTGGATAGAATGACTGGCCGAACGGAACAGAACCCAGCTAAGAAAAGGATGCGGCATTCAGTGAGCGGGTTTGCCAGTTCTGTTCCATCGCGGCGGCGGATGATGCGGCTGCCGGCGACACGGGATGTTTGGGTTTATTGGGAGTGCGGAGGTTTCGGCGACGTGTCTCGGGTGCGGGACGTGAGCACCGGCGGGATTTTCATTGAGACGCCGCGACGCCGGTCCAGAGGCGAACTCATCCGGATTCATTTTCTGGTGCAGGAAGGGCAGATCAGCCTGGACAGCGTGGTGGCGCAAGCGCAGCCCGCGCAGGGACTGGGACTGAAGTTCCAGACGCTGGCCGCCAAAGACATTTCCAAACTTAGCTTGCTGCTGGAACGGGTACGCGGCTTTTGTCGCTGAAACCGGAGCGTGCCGTTTATATGCCCGGCGGAGGTTCGAGGAGATAGGACGGGTGATGAAGGCCGGTGGGAGGATAGAACTCTTCGTGGGTGTGGTGGAAGCCGAGTTTGAGGATGAGGTTGCGGGAGGCGAAGTTGGCGGGATGATGGCCGGCGAAGAGAGCTTTGGCGCCGAGCAGGGCGAAAGCAAAATGGATGACGGCGCGGGCGGCTTCTTCGGCGAGGCCGCGGCCCCAAAAGGGACGATTAAGATGCACGCCGAGTTCGAAGATGTGGTCTTCGAGTCGATAGGGACGAAGGCCGGAGCAACCGGCGTGTTCGCGGGTTTCGAGCAAGAAAATTGGCCAGTATTGGACGGAGTGAAGAGAGGATAGTTCCATCTCCGCGCGAAGTTTTTCTTGAATTTTTTCGGGCGAGAGCGGGCCGCCGATGAGACGGGTGACTTCGGGGTCTCCCCAGAGGGCCGTTGCGAGAGGGAGATCGGAGATGGACCAGTGGCGGAACCCGAGGCGGGGAGAGGTGAGGAAGTAGGTGTCCATGTGGGATCCAACTTTGTGATTGGGGAATTATAGCCGGATGGGAGAGGGTGCGCGTCCACCTGAAGGTGGCGCTACGGGGGACAGCGGCGGGGGAAATGCGGTAGAATATTTTCGACCGGAGACGTGAGAGATTGTCCGGTCCGACCCACTACCAGCCCAATACTGCGGCGCGAGATTTCCCGGTAGCTTGCCTGCAGCAGGAAGATCCGGGAAACCCTGGCTACCCGGAAGTATCCCAATGCAACAATAAAAAAGAATGAGGAGGAGATTCTCATGGTGCGAGCAATAGGGTTGCTGCTTGGAATTCTGTTTGTGGCGCTGCTGCCCGCGGCGGCGCAGGACGATGACAAGGTGGAAGTGTTCGGCGGGTATACGTACATGCGATTCCGTGGAGGAACGGACCTGAATTTGAACGGGTGGGAAGCTTCGGCGCAATACAAATTCAGGGACTGGATTGGCGGAGTGGCGGACTTCGACGGGCACTATGGATCGACGCACGGGGTGGGGACGTCAGTCTATTCCTACATGTTCGGACCGCAAGTGTCTTTTCCAGCGCGAGTATCGCCGTTTGCGCACGTGCTGCTGGGCGGAGCGCACTTCAGCGCGGCCGGATTCGGAGATTCGGCGTTTGCGATGGCGATCGGGGGAGGAATCGACACGGAAATCAAAGAGGGAATCCGCTGGCGGATTTTTCAGGGGGATTATCTGATGACGCGGTTCGGAAGCCAGACACAGAACAATGCGCGCCTCTCGACGGGAGTTGTCTTCCGGTTTTAGGAGAGAGAAGGAAGAACGATGGTTGTGGCCGGGGACGCGATTCTGTGAGGGGTCGCGTCCCCGATTTGAATACGAGCGGAAAAGCGGTGCAGTAAAAAGGGAAAGTATTGCAGGGTTCAGCGGGATAAGTGCCTAAGTTATAAGGAGAACTGGATTGGCAACCATCTTGCATTCTGGAAGCAACTGGTGATCTGAGTCCCGAGGGGACGGCAACGAAGATCGTTGGGGGACGGAACTATGATCTGGTCAATGCGGCGCATCATAATGGTGCTTGGAATCGTTGGGATGCTGCTGGGCGCAACGAGTGCCAACGCAGACAGCTTCAATTTCTCGATTTCCGGGACCGGCATTTCGGCCAGCGGAACGTTCACCACCAACTCTTTGCTCAGCGGGTCGTACCTGATTACGGGGATTTCAGGGACGCAAGACGGCATGGCGATGACGCTGATCGCGCCTAATGGATTTGACGCCAATGACAATCTGCTTTTCGCGACAGCGCCACAGGTGGATTTTGAAGGCGTATCGTTTCTGGCGGGGGGAATTGCCTACAACCTCTATTACAACTCCATCGCCTGCTGCGGCGGCCCGGTGGCGTACTTCGAAACAACGGTCCCAGGAGTTCTGGGGCCGCAAGTCACTTTTTCGGCGACTCCCGCGCCGGAGCCAGCAAGTCTCCTGCTGTTGGGGGTAGGCTTTGCCGGGTTGCTTGGCTGGAGGAAGGCGAAGGCCTAGAAAAAACAACAACCAGGATTTTTTGCTCGCCGCAAGTCCAATGGGCTTTGCGGCGATTTTTTTGGCGTGAGCCGGTGTTCCGGGGAGATGGCGGGATTACGAGAGAAATGATTGTAGAAAACCGGCAAGGCTGGCAGCCAGGTTATGAGTTTGCGGCGATAACGTTCTGAGCGTTTTGAACTTCTCTCCTAGAAATGGCCGGTCCAAAAATAGAATGAGAAGAATTAGAATGACCAGGCTGACGCCGCCCAGGGGATAAAAACTCCACTTCTTGCTGTGCCGCCAGATGGGAAGAACAGCGACGAGGGCTATGATGAGAAAAACTGGAAGAATGAACGTGAGCATCTATTGTGCCCTCCATTTAGTGCCCGGCGTCTTCGGGGCCAAGCCCTTTTCGATTTGACCGACAGGGCAGCAGGTAGACCGGTCAGGTCAAATGCGCATTCCGCCCAAGAGATAGAGAGCCAAGAGAACGATCAGAACCACTCCGACAATGCCGATGCCGCCGCCCGTCCCCCATCTCCGATATCCGTAATAGCCGCCACCACCCCCGAACATAAGTATGAGAACAATCAACAAAATCAGAAGCATGACAGTCTCCTTTTATTCACGGACCGACGCCGACCGCGGTCAGCGGGTGGGACTATCTGTCGCTTCTCCAAAAGCAACAGTTTCGGCCCTTAGACCTGGAACCTCGGTGGACCAGACCGCACGATGAGTTGGTCTCCAAATCCGACGATCTCACGGCGCTGCGCGAAACGGTGTTCCTTTTGGAACAGAGCACTTAGGTGCCTGATGCTCGGGCAAGTCCACTTCCGGTCCAGGAGCGGTATTGCCAGACTGCGAGCTGTACAATTCAGTACAGACTTGTCGGACGGCAGGGAAAAGGCTTACGGGCAAGTAGTGCACTTCCGAAAGAACTTCCCGAACACCCCAACCCCGAGTTTCAAATGCGCAGGGTGTGCGAGGCGGATTGCAAGAGAGCCAATTCACCAAACAGATCAATGGTGTCCAAAGAAATTTATATTGAAATCAGGCGTATCTCACGGCTACGATGGTGGTCCCCACATTGGGTTGACCGCCGTTCGGTTGATCCCCAGCCCCTTCGCAACGGCGGTGAGAGAAAAACCGCCCTGCCTGGAAGGGTGCATTATGAAACTGATACTCGATGGAACTCATCCCGCGCAGTGTCCGGAGTGCGGAAGCGCTTCGCTCCACAGGTCGCGGCGGAAAGGTACCGTGGAATCTCTTCTTTACCACGCGCTGTTCATCAGTCCCTACCGGTGCGGCGAATGTTTCGAGCGCCATTTTCGGTTTCGCTCGGCAAAGGAAGCGCGGCGCCCGTCAGCGCAACACCCGAAACACGCCTCTTAGATTCGCGGGCACTTTCGAGCGTCACCCGAGTCCCGTGCTTGCCGCGAAGAATGAGGGGTTGCGTTCAAAAGGTCAAGCGCCGCGAGCGGCATCCGGCTTTAGGGCGAGGCGACCGGTTTCGAGCGTGTAATCTTGTTGAGAGAAGATCTGCCGGATTTCGGTTTCGCCTTCCCAGCCGGGCCAATATTTGCGGTGAAGCTCCATGAACTGCAGCGCGCTTTCGACCGCCTCCTGTTTCGACTTGAACTCAAAAACCGCGTAGCCGCCGACGAGTTCCCTGGTTTCGGCAAAGGGTCCGTCGATGGCGGAGATTTTTCCTTGAGCCAAACGTACGCGAGTGCTCATCGCGGAGGGGGCGAGACCGCCGCCTTCGATCATGGAGCCATTTTTGGCGGCGTCTTCGCCGAGCTTGGCGATGGCGTCCATCAGTTCCTTGGGCGGAGCGCCGGAGTTTTCGGCGGATTTGACCAGCATCATGAAGCGCATGTTGGGGTCTCCTGAGATGGATTGTGAGCCGGGAAAACTTAAGGCAGTTGTTCGGGCTCTACCTATAGGACGAACGGCGACTGGCGAAATCGACAGCCGCGGTAAAATTATTAGCCCGCTTTCTTTGCCGGCAGCTCAAGGTAGCTTGTCGAAAAAGAGATAAAGGGCGGCGATCCGGCCGTCCTGCACAATGATGAAATCGGTCCCGGCGTAGGCTGGCGCCTCACCCGGGCGGCCTGATATCCAGCGGACCAGCCCGCCGTTGCCCGATTCCGCGGGCTCTGTAGTTGGCTGATACCGGAATTCAGGGTGAGTAGCTTTGATCGCGCCCGCGATGCGGTCGATTTCGTCACGGCCACGATAGACTCCCTTGCTGGGGTCGTAGAAAACGCAATCTTGAGTGTAAAGCTCGTCGATGGCGGCGCGCCGGCGAGCGGGATCGTTTTCACCGAAGACATCACGAAGATTGCGGATCAGCAACGTCGCTATGCTGTATGGCATGGCTTGCCTTGCCTCCTCTCGGCATAAAGTGGGGGTTGTTTCACCGGCGGCGCTCTTTGGCGGCGATTTGGGCGAGGCGAGCCTTGACCAGTTTCTTGATGAGAGCGGAGGGGAGTGGCTTGTCCGTAGGGAATTGGATGGTGCCTTTGGAGAGAGTGTAGGGCTTCAGGTCGACGCTGAACTCTTCAATGACGCGGGCGGTTGGGAAGAGGCTGCAGTGTTTGGCGAAGGCGGCGAACCAGAGGATGATTTCGACGTGACGGAAGGCGGGGATTTTGTAGCTGATGGTTTCGGTGGCGGATGGGGGAAGGGCGGAGCGAATGGCGGCGCGGACGTTTTGCAAAGTGGAACGGGCGGGCTCAGGGACTGCGGCGAGGTAGGCGTCGATGGTTTTAGGAGCGACGGTTGGCTTTGGCTTGGACGCCGGACCGCGTTTGCGTGATTTAGAGCGTTTCATGCGAGAGAGGCTACAGGAACGCCTGGGCGAAGTCCATCCCTAGACTCTTGGGAAGGCGGAAGGGCGTATTGCGACCCGTCCGCCGATCCATGCGGCCGCGTTCGTAGCGGCAATTTGCGAGGGCAGCTTTATTGGCAATCGTTATGCCGCGGGCTAGGCGACGGCGGTCCTGCGACGCAGGGGACCGCACTGAGATATTCGTAAATGGCCCGCAGGTCATGGTTCGTCAGGTTTCTAAGACCAGGCCAAGGCATGGTCTGGAGAAGGTCTCCATCGTATGGAGAGGGAATGCAGCTCGTGTTAACAACTCCTGTTGCACAGGTCGGATGGAGGTGATCCAAGTCCACGCCCGTCCTGATGATCTGAACAAACTCCCCAAATGTGCGGCCGCCTATGGGCAGGCCGGTTTTATCGGGTGTGAGGTTGCGGGAGATGATGACCGCCGAACCTGGCACCGGTGCACCAAAACTTCTGCCGCCACCCAAGTACGCCGCCGGATCGATTACCGCCGTCTGGCCAAAGTATGGATTATCCCCCGGCAAGAATTGGTTGATCGCAGGGCCGGCGCCATGGCACTCATTGCAGGGGACGGTTGCGTTGACAATATAGCTGCCGAGTCCGACGAGAGCGCGGTTTTTGCCCTCGAGGTTGAGATGGACAGGTGCGATATCGAATCCCCGTTGAATCCTGGAGTCGTTGCTGTTGTCATCGTCATCGTCGGTGGCTTTGACGCGTGGGGGAGTGTTCAACATGGCCGCGAGGAAGATGGCGGCGAAGGCTGTGGCGGCGGCTGCGGGCTTCAATAGTTTGCTCAATCTCATGATTGTGGTCCTTTCCTGGTATTGGTGCACCCCGAGGGTGGTGCGGCCACAATCGGGTAGACAGGCGGGTGCGGTCAAACGGTAAGGCAAGGGATTGAAGGACTTAGCGCCGGATGCCGTCGAATGCGGTACTATGCCGCTACCCTAATGGCGGAGTCACAATCCGAAACGGTCCGAAACGCAGGAAGGGACGGAGAGGTTGATGGGCGACAGTTTTCCCGGCACAACGGCGCAGGTGAAGCCACCCGAGGACCGGTTGGACTCTTGGAAGGAGATTGCCGCCTACCTGAACCGCGACGTGACGACGGTGCAGAGGTGGGAGAAGCGAGAGGGAATGCCGGTACACCGGCATGTCCACGACAAGTTGGGATCAGTGTACGCGTTTCGCGTGGAGTTGGATGCGTGGGCGCGCGGCCGGAAGCCTGCAGCGGCAGCAGAGAACGGTGACGATGCGCCGTCGGCCAGTTCCGATGCGCTGCCACCAGGCGCAGCGATATCAAACTGGAAAAGCAAATGGAAGATTGTCTTGCCGTTGGCGGCAGCGATCGGTGTGCTGGCAATTGGAGTAGTTCTCTGGTTGCAGAAGATCGAATATTTCTGGCGGAACCCAATCGCGGCCGCGCGATTTCAGACAGTCACCGATATCGATGGAGTGGCGCAGGCCGCAGCGGTGTCGCGCGACGGGCATTTCGTGGCGTTCCTGTCCGATCGCGATGGACAGATGGACGTCTGGGTTACGCAAGTGGGTTCGGGAGAATTTCACAACTTGACCCACGGGAGCGCGCCGGAACTCGTGAATCCATCAGTCCGCACGATGGGGTTCTCACCTGATGGTTCGCTGGTTACGTTTTGGGCTCGCAAGCAAGGCGGATCAAGCGGCGACATCAGTATCTGGGCGGTGCCGACGCTGGGGGGCCAGCCGAGGCCATACCTGGAAGGCGTGGCCGAGTTCGACTGGACGCGCGACGTTTCCCGACTCGCGTACCACACGCCCGGACCCGGAGATCCGCTGTTTGTGTCAGACGGCACCGGGCGATTGGATGGACGGCCCATCTTCACAGCGCCTGCCGGGCTGCACTGCCACTTCCCCTTGTGGTCGACCGACTCGGCATTCATCTATTTCGTCGAAGGTTCTCTCCCAGACAAATTGGACATTTGGCGGATCGCCCCAGGCGGCGGAACTCCTGAACGGATTACGTCGCACTCTGCGCGCGTGACGCATCCGGTCCTGTTGGATCGGCGAACACTGATGTACCTGGCAGGCGATGCGGACGGTTCGGGGCCGTGGCTGTATAGCGTGGATGTTGAGCGGCGCATTCCGCATAAGCTCAGCTCTGGCCTTGACCGGTACACGTCTCTGGCGGCGAGTGCGGATGGTCGGCGTCTGGTTGTCACGCAAGCAAGTCCGAAAAGGACACTATGGCGCCTGCGGCTAGCAGATTCACCCGCCGAGGCGCCTGCGGCAGCTCGAATTTCGCTGACGACGGGCACGGGGTTTTCTCCACGCCTGGGGGGAGAGTATCTTTTATATGTTTCCGCGACGAGCGCTAGCGAGAGTGTCTGGAAGCTCGCCAACGGGACCGGAACGGAGTTGTGGAATGGGGTGGGCGCGCAAGTGTTTGGCGGCCCGGCAATCTCCCCCGATGGAAGATCTATCGCATTCTCGGTCCGGCAACACGAGAAGAATGTGTTGTACGTGATGCAAGCCGACGGCACGAACGCGCGGATTGTGACCGAATCGCTAGACCTGCAGGGCAACCCGGCCTGGGCGCCGGATGGCCAATCGATCCTTTCGGCGGCAGAGGATCGTGGCGTTCCACACCTGTTCCGGATACCGATGGACGGTGGCGCGCCCGTGCTTTTTGTGCAGGATTATTCGGTAGATCCCGCGTGGGCTCCCGATGGCCGCTTCGTTTTCTACTCAGGGCCCGATATTGGCACCACGTTTTCAGTGAAGGCTGTGACGAGTGAAGCAGGAGCGCGAGCGTTTCCAGCCCTGACGCTGACTCGGGGGGCACGGCATCTGACATTTCTGCCTGGGGGACGGGCACTACTGTTTCTGCAAGGGGATATTCAACACAAGAACCTCTGGCGGCTCGACCTGGAAACCGGCGCCAAGCGGCAGTTGACCAACCTGGCGCCAGATTTCGATATACGCGACTTCGACATCTCGCCAGACGGGCGTGAAGTTGTGCTGGAGCGAGTGCAGGAGCGCTCGGACGTGGTGCTGCTGGATCTCCCCCGACCATAAGAAATCTCCCGGGAAAGCAGTTGAAACCGGCAAAGCCGGGGAGTAGAGTTTTTCCATTCCACGTCGGGCCCCATTTTGACAATTTGACAGATTGATTGGAGGGATCATGCGTCATTTTCCTCGAGTCCTTTTGGCGGCAGTGCTGGTGCTGGCTGCGGGCCTTATTTATTTCAGTACGAACGCGCAGGAAAAATCGGGTAAAGCAGATTTTGAGATCACCGCGAGTTATATTGAGGCGTGCAGTTGCGACATGTTCTGCCCATGCTATTTCAACATGCATGCGACAGAGCACATGGACGAGCACCATATGGACGCGCAGTTTTGCAGGGCGAACCTGGTGCTCAAGGTGGACAAGGGGCATTACAAAGAGACGAAGCTGGATGGAGCAAAGGTGTGGCTGGGAAGCGATCTAGGCAGCGACTGGAGCACGGGAAAGGACTCCTGGCTGGTGGCGAATTTCGATCCGAGCGTCAGCAAGGAGCAAGAGGCGGCACTGCTGGACGTTTTGACGCAGCTTTATTCAGCGATACCTTTTCAGAAAAAAGGGGTGAGCCACACGGCGTTTTCGTGGGAAGTAGACACGAAGAGCGGCGTGGCGCACGCGAAGATGGCGGACGGGAAGGGCGAAGTGGTGCTGGAGCGGGTGGCCGGCAGCAAACCGGGCGAGGAAGTGGTGATGCACAACCTGAAATACTGGAGTGCGCAATCGAATGACGGGTTCCGGATGTGGAAGTCTAAGCATGAGGCGTTCGAAGGCGACGGGCACAAGTTCGCGTATGACGGGACGAACGGATTCCTGATTACGATTCATTATTCGGGGATGGCGAAGGCCGCAGCGGCGGACTGAGGCGTCCGACCGGGTCGGGGTAACGCCGTTCGAGGAGGGGAGTAGGAGCTCGCGAGTTTGATTTGGGTGGAAGGGTTGGAGTTGAGGTTCTTCGGGCATGCTTGTCGCATGCCCCCAGAATGACAATGCGGTGGGGTGGGAGTCGGGATTAGTTTCATGCGGGACTACATTCGTGCTGGTCCACCCTTCTTACATTAGGGCAGGCTGGTCCACCTGAAGGTGGACTCTACGGGGATGTTTATTTTTGAAAAGGAAAAGGGCGGCTCGATTGGGAGCCGCCCTTTTATTGGGTTAGGAATTTTTCTGAGCGTTGGCCCGGAAGATTTCCGGGGCGTTCAGGAGCTAGTTAGCGATGGCCGCCGCCACCATGGCCTCCACCACCGTGGAACCCGCCGCCACCGCCGCCGTGGAATCCCGCGTTGCCGTGGAATCCGCCGCGATCACCACCGCCGACGAAGCCGTGAGAGTAGCCGCCGCGTCCGTAATTGCCGCCGTGTCCGTAGTAACCGCCGCGGCCATAGTAACCGCCACGGCCGTAGAAGCCATGGCCATAACCGCCGTGGAACCAGGGGCCCGCGCCAATGAAGACGCCACCGGCGAAGTAGTCAGGCCCGTAGTAGCCATAGGGAGCGCAGGCGTAAGGAGCGTAGCCGTAGTAACCGTAGGCGCAGGCCGGCGCAGGGCCGACCGTACCGTACACGGGACCTACTCCGATGCCCACCCTAACTTGCGCGTGGGCGCTGCCCGCCGCAAAAAGCAAAACTCCTAACAGAGCAACATGTTTTAAGTAACGCATAGAGTCCCCTCAATCCCGGCCTGGCTTCGTGGAGTAAAACGAAGGGGCCGGCGCGCTTCCCGGAAACTTCCCTGGGGAAGCGGCTTACAGTTGGTTAAACCCGGGGGGTGGGAAAGAGTTGCGGTCGGAGGTGATGGATGTTGTGTAAAGCTTGTAGATACAATTGGTTACTGGCATGGTTGGGGGGGTGACGGATCGGTTCAGCAGGTCTGCGCGACCGCAGTGGCGGACGGGAACGCCTCACCCCTGAAGGGGTGAGCTACAGGGCGGCTAGGAGGGTTGCGGGGGAGGCGTTGTCGCCGAAGGTCTGGCTGAGGTGGACGAAGCGGTCGATGTTGCCGGGGCCGAAGATGAAGGTGCCGCCAAGCTGGAAGGGATCGCGGCCGAGTTTGTGCTGGTGGTGGCCGGCGGCTTTGGCGCGGGCGCGGCTTTGGAAATTGTCGCTCCGTAGTAGGTGGAGAAGGTTGGCTTTGCCGAGGTTGGCGAGTTTGTAGCTCTGGCTGTGCTCGTCGATGAGGAGGGGGAAGTCGATGCCGGTTTCCTGCTGGAAGAGGCGGGCGTAGTTTTGATCGCCCAAGCTGATGGCGGCGAGGGAGGCGCCTTTTTCGCGGAAGGCTTGCTGGTGTTCGCGCAACTGCGCGACGTGCTCGCGGCAGAAGATTCAGCCGTAGTGGCGGAGGAAGACGAGGACGACGGGGTTGTTTTCCCAGAGCGAGCCGAGGCGGACGGAGTCGCCGAAGGCGTCGGGAAGGGAGAGGGCCGCGAGGCGATGGCTGACTGACTCGGACATGATGGCCATGATTAAGGAACTAGAAGACTTATGTCAAGAGCGCGGTTTTGGGGAAGTGTTCCCCTCTTTGAGGTCTCTGCATCTAACGACGCGGAATGCGGCAAGCGAACAATAATCGGGCCATGTTATCGACGGGGAATGGTTCCCCAGCGGATCGACGGGCGCAGGACGTTCGGCTTGTGGTAGACACGATTCCGACGCTGGCGTGGTCGGCGCGTCCCGACGGCTCGGCCGAATTCTTCAACCGGCGGTGGTTGGATTACGCGGGGCTGTCCAGTGAAGAAGCGGCGGATTGGGGCTGGACGGTTGCGGTTCACCCGGAAGACTGTAAGAGGCTAACGGATTATTGGCAGCAAGTGTTGGCTTCCGGGGAGCCAGGCGAGATTGAAGCCCGGCTGCGGAGGTACGACGGAGAATATCGATGGTTCCTGTTCCGTGCCGAACCGCTGCGGAACGAATTTGGCGAGATCATCCGGTGGTATGGCGCGAACACCGACGTTGAGGAGCGAAAGCGGGCCGAGGCGCTTTTAGAGGCCGAGAAGAGAACTCTGGAGATGCTGTCTGGCGGCGCTCCCCTCACCGATATTCTGGAAAACCTATGCAACACAATCGATGAACAGGCGGGAGACACTGTTTCGACAGTGATGCTGACGGATGCGGATGGGGTACTGCTTTGGCCCGCTGCCGGTCCGCGACTTGCCAAGGGATGGATTGAAGCCATAACGCCGCTGAAAATTGGCCCGGCAATTGGTTCGTGCGGTTCAGCTGCGTTTCTGAAGCAGCGGGTGATCGTCTCCGACATTGCGACAGATCCCTTATGGGCTGAGTATCGAGAGGTTGCGTTAAGTTACGGGTTACGCGCGGCGTGGTCGCAGCCACTTCTTTCGAAGAATCAGCAAGTGCTCGGCACCTTCGGAATGTATTATTCAGAGCCCCGCGTCCCGAGCGAGAGGGATTTGCGGTTAATCGAAGGCGCAGGGCATATAGCGGTGATTGCGATCGAGGGAGAGCGGGCGCAGTCGGCGCTGGCGAAGGCTTACGACGAAATAGCCAAATCCGAGGCGGACCTTCGAACAACTCTCGATGCGATACCGCAACTGATTATCGCGACTGGGCCAGAGGGAGATTTTCTGTACGCGAATCGGGCGGTGCACGAGTACACCGGCGTGACCAAGGAAGAAGTGAGGTCGAGAAAATTTCAAGAGGTCTTTCCTTCCGAGGATTCCGAGCGGCTGCGCGAGCAACGCGAGGCAGCGATCTCCCGCAAGGTCCCATTCGACTACGAACGGCGAGTACGGGGCGCGGATGGGCATTATCGTTGGTTCCTGGTCCATTACAACCCGCTGCTGGACGAGCGAGGAGAGGTAATCCGCTGGTATGCGACCGCAACGGACATCGAAGATCGCAAGCAGGAGGAGGAAAGAACGCGACAAGAAAACTCTGCGTTGCGGGAGGAAATCGATCATGTGTTCATGTTTGAGGAGATCATAGGCTCCTCGCCTACCTTGAAAACCGTGCTTTCCAGCATCGTGAAAGTGGCCCCCACCGATTGCACAGTGCTGATTACCGGCGAAACAGGCACCGGGAAGGAACTGATTGCGCGGGCCATCCACAAGGGTTCGCTGCGTGCCGACCAACCTTTTATAAGCGTGAATTGCGCCGCGATTCCTGCTTCGCTGATTGCCTCGGAATTGTTTGGGCACGAGAAGGGGGCGTTTACCGGGGCCTTGCAGAGCCGGCAAGGGCGCTTTGAACTGGCAAAATCGGGCACGATATTCCTGGATGAAATCGGCGAGCTGCCCGCGGAAACCCAGATTGCACTGCTGCGTGTGCTGCAGGAGCGCCAATTCGAACGGGTTGGGGGTACGCGCGTCATTTGCGCTGATGTTCGAGTCATCGCCGCCACCAACCGCGATTTGGCGGCAGCCATTGCATCCGGGTGGTTTCGCGCCGACCTTTTTTACCGGCTGAATGTATTCCCCATCCAGGTGCCGCCTCTTCGGAACCGAAGGGAAGACATCCCGATGCTTTTGGAATACTTCGTGATGCGCTATGCGGAGAAAGCCAAAAAGCGAATCAGCAAGATCGACAGAAATACGTTGAAGCTGTGCCAGGCCTATCCCTGGCCCGGCAATATTCGCGAGTTGCAGAATATCGTCGAGAGAAGCGTGATTTTGACCACCGGGGATACCTTCCGGATTGATGAGGCCTGGCTTTCGTGTCCGGACGGTGCACGTCCGAAATCGTTTGGCCGCCTAAAAGAGACGCTGAAGAGGCATGAGAAGGAACTGATCGAGGCGGCTCTTGCGGAAAGCGACGGGAAAGTCGCCGGGACGAGCGGAGCGGCGGCCAAGCTCGGAATTCCGCGTTCGACGCTGGATTTGAAAATCAAGCAACTAAAGATAAAGAAAAACGTCGTCCGGTAAGGACCGCGAATGACTCCCCGATTCTTGGCACTTCCTAAAATCCTGTCACTTCAAATTCCAGGTTAATCCCTGTTTTCAAGGAGATCCGGTTGGGCACCTAGTTGCATCGTATGCGACCGGTGCTCAGTTGGGAGGTACGCAGTCTGGCGCGGGAATGACTGCGATGCCGATCAAATGGACCTAGTCGATGACCTTCAGAATTGAGACCGCGGCGCGAGGAAGACTCACCGTATTCATCCTGAGCGGCCGAATCGAAAAACAGGCGATCGCCGAGTTGAGGAGACTCTTTGAAGGACAAACGGAGCACCGAAAGATGGTTCTGGATATGAAGGACGTCATCGTAATCGATCGAGAGGCAATGTGTTTTCTTGTGGGCTGCGAAGCGGATGGCATGAGGATTGAGAATTGCGCTCCTTACATTCGCGAATGGATGGAGAGAGAAAAAGATTGAGTGCGGCGTTGAGGTGGCGGTGACTTGCCTGGCGCCTGGCCGGAATTGAGATGCAGATGAAAGGCACATACAAGTGAAAAACATATGCAAAGCCGTGGAAGAATCCGCGGCGGGCAAGGCGCGTTCTCGGGTGGTGATGGCCATGAAGCAAGGAGTCGCATGAGTGATGGGGGCCATCAGGGAACGATCAGTTGAGATTACCGCAGCGTCAGGCGGCATCACTCACGGACAGAGCGAAAAGAACCTGGTGGAAGCCGCCAAGCGCGGGCAGACCAGGGCCTTCGAAATACTTTCCGAGCGGTACAGGCAGCAACTCTTGCGTGCCGCACGACGCATCACCAGAAGTAACGAAGACGCCGAGGACGCGGTTCAAGACTCACTTCTGAGCGCATTTGTGCACCTGAGGAATTTTGACGGCCGGTCGAGTTTCGGGACCTGGCTGACGCGAATCGCCATCAACTCCGCATTGATGAATCTTCGAAAGAAGCGAGGCTCGCGTGAAATTGCCACGGACTATAACGCCGAGTATGGCGCGGATGGCCTGCGCTACGAAGTGGCGGACTGGCGGCCGAATCCGGAAAGGCAATACGTACAGGGCGAAAAGGAGAGCCTGCTGAAGAAAGCGATTCGGGGCCTGCGGCCGGCCCTCCGGGTGGTGGTACAGATGCAAGCGCTGCAAGAAAGCTCAATGCGGGAAACGGCGGAAGCGATCGGTATTTCCATGGCTGCCGCCAAGGGACGATTGTTTCATGCGAAGAAGGTGCTTCGCAGGTCGATGACCGAAAAACCGAAAAAACAAACTCAATTTGACACGCGAGTTCGTAAAACGACCCCGGGGAAGTGGCTCGAGCAAGACGCAGAAACGAGCTCACTTCACCGAGCAGAACCACTTCATAACAAGAAAAAGGGAGAAAAGTATGCCGTCCAAACCGAAAGTACACGCAAGTACGGAGACCTCAGCCACGCAAGCGCCGAGGGGGGAGAGTTCAGCAGGGAACTCGGTGCGTGAAGAGGAGATCAGGCGCCGGGCGTATGAAATCTATCTTGAAGGCGGGGAACAACCCGGGCGTGAGTTGGAGGATTGGCTTCAGGCGGAACGCGAGTTCGAGGGCCTCCTGGTTTTGAGCGCGCAGGCTGGGTAGGAAGGAAGTCCGCGGCCTGCAGGTGTCGTTGGGTTTGCGAAGTTTGTTGCAGCATAGTTTGCGACTTGTGGGTTAGTTGGACAGCAGCTTGCCGGGTGGCGATGGGCGTGGTAGTTGTTGACGACTGAGCTGCCATGGATGCTTCGACACATCGACCGGCGTGGAAGACGCTGTTGGCGTTTGGGATTATTTATTTTGTTTGGGGATCGACGTATTACGCGATCCGGGTTGGAGTGCGGGAGGTGCCGCCGTTCCTGCTGGCGGCGCTGCGATTTTTAATTGCGGGAGCGGTGCTATATGGGTGGACGCGGGCGCGGGGAGAGCGCGGGCCGAGCGGGCGGGAATGGGCTTCGGTAGGTGTGGTCGCATTTTTGATTTTTGTGATGGATTACGGGCTGGTGTTCTGGGCGGAGCAGCGAGTGGCTTCGGGGCTGACGGCGGTGATGTTGGCTACGATTCCGCCGTTCATGGCGCTTGGGGAGATTTTTATTTTGAGGACGCGGAGGCTTACGTTGCGGCTGGTGGTGGCACTTTTGATTGGATTGGGTGGAGTGGGCGTGCTAATGAGCCGTTCGCTGGATTTGGGCGGGGCGCCGATTGACCGGAAGGGAGCGGGGGCGCTGATTGTGGCGGCGATGAGCTGGTCGATTGCGTCGGCGCTGGCGCGGAAGTTGCCACTGCCGGAATCGAAGGTGGTGAGTTCGGGGGCGCAGATGCTGGTGGGAGGAGTATTCCTGGCGGCGATTTCGGGTGTGCTCGGGGAGTACAGGAATTTTCATGCGGCGAATGTTTCGAGCGGGGCCTGGATCGCGCTGGCGTATTTGATTGTGGCGGGATCGATTATCGCGTTCACCGCGTACGTGTGGCTGCTGCACCATGAATCGCCGACAAAGGTGGGGACGTACGCGTATGTGAACCCGGTGGTTGCCGTGGTGCTGGGATATTTTCTGGGCGGAGAAGAGCTGGGATTGCGGACCATACTGGGGACGGTGTTCGTGTTGATCAGCGTGGTGGTGATTACTACGACGAAAGCGAAGAAGGATGTGGCGGCGCGTCTGGTGGAAGAGGCGAGCTGATTTTCGAGTGAGGTCAGATGGGGCTTGCGTGCGGCAGGGGAAGGCCGATACGGCGCAAGAGGTCCTGGAAACGCGGGTTGGACCGCATGCGGTCCATGCTTGGGTCTATGTGAAGATAAATGAGCCAGTGAGAGTGCTCTTCGTAGGATTTTTCCAAGTATTCAATTGCGCGGTCATCCTCGCCCAAGCCGACGTGAATGCCTGCGAAGAAATATGGTGAGACATATTTTTCTTTCGAGAGGGTTGTCAGATCATCGAGGATCTGGAGCGCGTCCTTTCGCCTGTCCGTGGTGGCGAGAGTTTGGGCCAACGCCGCGCGCATCAGAGCACTGCCGCCAGAAAGCTTGACCCCCTTCTCACCCTCGGCGATGGCCAGTTCATGGCGACCCATTTTCCTGAGTGTGAGGCCCAGAATCCAGTAGGTGACGGGATAATTCGGGTCCATTTCCACGGTGCGATGGAGTTGTTCGATGGCGGCTTCGTATTGCCCGGCCATGTAGAAGGCCCATCCGATGGCGACACTGATGATGAGGGACAACGGATCGAGATCCTGGCTGCTTTTCATCCTCGCGATAGCTTCGGAGTGGCGTCCCATGGTCATCAGACACTCGGCGTACCAATGGCTGGCAGTCGGATGGGCGGGATTTAGCGCGAGGCTGCGTTTGAATTCCATCTGAGCCTCTGGCCACTGCCAATCGTAAAGCCATAAGACGGCTGCCTGTGGCGAGTGAGCTTCGCCGAGCTCCGGATCGAGGCGCAAGGCCGCCATCGCGGCCACCCTTGCTTTAGGGAAGGCGTCCTTCGGGGGAAGGTAGCTATTCCAGCCGAGGAGCACATAGGAATCGGCAATACCAGTGTAGGCGAGAGCGTAAGCGGGATCCTTCTCGACGGCCTGCTGAAAATATTCGATGGCCTTGTAGAATCCGTCTTCGGTCCACCTGTTCCAGTGATGACGGCCTTTCAGGTAAAGCCGGTAAGCCTCGGCGTCGTCAGTTTGGCGTTTGGTGAGGCGTTTTTTTTCTGCGCGAGTGAGCTTCAACCGCAATTTCTCCGAAATTTCGTTGGAAATTTCGTCTTGGATCGCGAAGATATCCCCAGGCTTGCGATCGTATTGGGCGCCCCACAATTGAGAGCCGGTTGGCACATCGACTAACTCGGTGCCAATGCGCAAAGACCCGCCGCTTTGCATAATTCTTCCGGTGAGAACGGAGCGCACATTAAGCTCGCGGCCGACGGCTTGAGGATCGATCGGCCGGCCCTTATAGCGAAAGACCGTGCTTTGGGCGATTACGCGCAGTTTTGGGACGGTCGCCAGAGTATTGATAAGACTGGAAGCGATTCCGTCACTGAGGTATTCGTGCTCAGGGTCGCGAGTCGCGTTTTCGAAAGGCAAAACTGCAAGGGAGTCAATGATCTTCGAGAGCCTCACCTGGCGGAGAGCGCCTGTTTGCGTCGTCGAACCTCGTGCGGTCTGCTCTCCGGGCGAACGCAAAAGACTCGCGGTCGATAGTCGGGCGGAGTCCGCTTCTTCTCGGGCAATTCGCCGGCCGGAATCTGTGCCCCGGTCCAACCGTTGCAGATCAGCGAGGAGTTCAGCCGCATGCTGATAGCGTCGGTCCCTGTTCTTGTGGAGCGCCTTGTTGATGATTTCTTCAAGGTCCGGCGGGGTATCCGGAATAATGCTTCGCGCGGGAGCAGGGGGCCGAGTCAGAACGGCCTCGATAATCGAGCCGCCGGTGCCGCCGCTGAACGCCTGGCGCCCGGTGGCCATTTCGTACAACAACAGACCGAGCGAGAAGATATCCGTCCGCGGGTCCAGAGTGTCTCCGCGGACCTGCTCGGGTGACATGTAGGAAGGAGTGCCGCTGATGATGCCCACGAGCGAAGAAGAGTCCGGCACTTCGCCGAGCAAATCCGCGTCCGCGTTCGCAACGCCTTTGGGAACAAGTTTTGCAAGGCCAAAATCGAGCACCTTGGCGTGGCCACGCCTGGTTACGAAAATATTGGCGGGTTTGATGTCGCGGTGGATAATTCCTTCAGAGTGCGCCGCATCCAAAGCTTCCGCGATCTGGATCCCGAGTCTCAGCAGTTCATCGAGAGGAAGCGCCTTGCCGCGGATATGATCGCGCAACGTTTCGCCGTCAAGGAATTCCATGGCGATGAAAGTTCGGCCGCCCTGCTCGCCGATGTCATAGATCGTGCAAATGCCCGGATGGTTTAGAGCGGATGCGGCGCGCGCCTCGCGGCGAAACCGCTCCAGCGCAAGCGAGTCCTGGGCCAATTTATCGGGCAGGAATTTCAGCGCAACCGGGCGGTCCAGGCGGATATCGATGGCCTTATAGACCACGCCCATCCCCCCTGCCCCCAGTTTTTCAATGACGCGAAAGTGAGAGATGGTCTCGTCAATCATGGCTGAACCCGCGCTTCAAAAAGCGACGCTCCACGTCACAATGTCTGGTCGTTTAGCGCGGCGTCTGCATCGAGTTTTTTCCGCTGCACATCCGGAGGCTTCGGGGACCCCAACATGCTCAGCACTCGTGAGCCTTCTCCATAAAGGGTGAGGTCGGCTTGGTGCTCCAGTTCAAAGGTCACATTCTTGCTGCACACGGAGCAAACCAGGACGCCGTAGGCGGTGCCACTTTGCTGAACGAGCATGTTGTAGCGCATCACGCGCTCGCAACACACAGGGACCCAAAGATTTGGAGTTTGCGTGGTGGCCAAGGTTCACCGTCCAAAACCGAGTTTGGCGGGATTATACACTGAAAAAGTGTGCAGCTAAGGATACGGTGTTGCGGAGTCCTGATTGATGCCGTTGCCGGACCAAGGTGCACGGGTAGCTTGCTAGCAGCAATGGCGCGCAAAATCGCATATGATGACGGCACACCGGAGGAATTATGTCCATGCAAGTCCCCAATTTGATTCAGGCCTCGCTGCTCATTCTGGCGCTTGCATTCCTGCCCGCGCCGGCTCGCGCCAAGTCTAACGTCGATCTGAATCCCAATCTCGACTTCACGCAGTACAAGACGTTTGCTTTCATTGATGGCGTCGAGCATCTGGCCATGCAGCAGCTCAATCCTAACCAACTTCGCGATACCATCCACGACTCCGTCTCCCGCGCTTTGACGCAACGCGGCCTAAGGGAAGTGCGCCGCGACCAGAATCCCGACCTCGTTGTGCGCTATTTGGCCGAAAGCGATGCCCAGCTCAACTACACAGGCGGAGACAACTGGGGCGGCTACGATAAGTTCACCGGGGATTGGTGGTCGACCGCTTTCACGCTCTGGTACACCTCCACGACTCGCAACGGGTCGCTGATGATCGATCTGATCGATACCAAGCGGCGCGACCTCGCGTGGCGACTTTTCCTGCAGCAACAGATTCTGAACGTCGACAAACTGCCGCAAAAAATCGACAAGGAAATCAGCAAGGGATTTGAGAGCTTTCCGCCGACGGAAAAGGACAAACAAGAAGTGCGTAACGAGCACGCCAAGCAGGCCGCAAAAAATCAAAAGCCGCAAGGTCAGTGATGATTACTTGTGTCGCGAAAAATGCGACCGTTTTTACTTAGGTTTTTCTCTCCTGTAACATCACACGTGTGAAGCCCTTCGAGTTGCTCGGCCAGGCGCTTGCTCCGGAAGGCACTGTCATCAAGCTGATGCGTCGTGGCGATGAGCACGTCATACTTGCCGACGGTGCGATCCTCATGTCCAGCCGCATGCACGGCTCTGAGGAGGCGTTGGCCGCGTTCGCCTGCCAGAGGGCGCGTGCGCTGAAGCAGCCGAGCGTTCTGATTGGGGGGCTCGGGATGGGTTTCACGCTGCGCGCGACGCTTGACCTCCTTCCCGAAGACGGGGCAGTTGTCGTCGCGGAGTTGGTGCCGGCAGTGGTGGAGTGGAATCGTGGGCCGCTGGGGCCACTGGCGAGACACCCACTGAAGGACAAGCGGGTGCGGGTGGTAACGGAGGATGTGTTCGCCACACTCAGTTCAAGTCGCGACCAATTCGATGCGGTGTTACTCGACGTGGATAACGGCCCGGCGGCATTTACTGCGTCGAGCAATGCGGGGCTCTACGACAATCGTGGAATAGCCGCCGCCCACGCGGCTCTCAAGACGGAGGGAGTTCTGGCTGTTTGGGCGGCCCGAGATGATCGAAAATTCGAGCAGCGGTTGCGCGGTGGCGGATTCGAGGTGCAAGTGCGGCGCCCGCGTGGCCGCCTGAAAAAGGGCGGCCCTCGCCACACTATTTTCCTGAGTCATAAAATCATAACTTGAACTCGAAAGGGTATGCCCGGGAATCGCTAACCGGAGAATCGGAATTGCGCGCTACTGTGCCTAGTCAGCGGGTATATCGAAAGCTTGCGGTGCTTTCCCATCGGCGAGAGAGGCCTCCGCAATTCTCTTAATCTGTTCCCATGACTTTGGACCGACGATTCCGCCGTTCAACTTCTCAAACCTTTTCCAGCACTGGTCAAGTTTTGGGCCCTTGGCTTCACCTCGCCCTATTGCCTCGTTTGCTCGAAGGAGAATCTCTTCCGTGACCCTTCTGGTTACTTCGTTCATATACGCTCCTGCTACAGTCTGACAGGAATCCGGAAAAAGCCGCAACCTCCGTGAGGACTGGTTCCGCAAATCGCCACTGGCAGGAACATTCGACAAACTCTCCGATCCAACCGCTATTCAGGGGAGCACGCCAAGCAGGCCGACAAGAATCAAGAACCTCAAGGCCGGTGAGCGGAGTACCTCATGCGAGACGGCATAGCTCCCGTCATTGCGGGCCGAGGTTCTTGAGGCGATCATTGCCGAGGAGATCGGCGAGAATCCATGTTGCGCCGGCAATCGCGAAGGTTTCGGCGAGTTCGCTCCAGTTGGTGTGATTACGGGGAGCCAAAAGAACCAGCGGAACCCAGACGAGCGAGCCAAAGCTTACGAGCATCAGGGTAAGCAGGCGAGTTGCGAGAAGCGCGATGCGATTCGCGAGAAGAGCGACAGCCGCGAGCGCGAATAAAACAGTCGTGGCGATCGCCCAAAACATCTGGCTGGGTGGAACCCACTTCGGAACAAAATTGGCAGTAGCGCCAAGATAAAACGCCTGTTCGAGGGTAAAGGAAGCGGTGCAGATGCCCAGAAGAATGCGGGCGATCCGATTGAGAGTTTCCGGTGACCATGCCGATGACGTTCGCGCATAAACGAGCGCCGCTCCGGTGAGGAGAGAGAACTGCTCGAAGAAGTTGCCCCAGCTATTGTAGATCCGCGGTGCGGAGAAGATTCCTGGGAGGCAGAGCAAGACAAAGACAAGATATGCCGCGCCGAGGACGGCTGCGCCCGTTTTCGCGGTGCGGCGGAACTGAATCGCAGCTCCGCTGAAGACCTGGGCAGCGGCGGCTGCGTAGACGATGAGACGCAGTTGAGGCCAGTCGATGTAGTCGTGCCAGGCCAGCGTGATGAGACCAGTCGCTAGAGTTGCCACTCCGAAGACATGACGGCCGAGGTTAGAGCCGGGCATTGATGCGGTCATTTGTATTCAATCTCGTTCACATGGGTGCGTCACGATGCGGGAGAGTTGGTCGCTCTACATTGCTCGTGGAGCCCCCTGATCAGCCCGAGATTTTGGTTCAGGAGGAGTGAGAGAGTTTATATCACGGTCAGGAGCCGATTTGTGCTTGATGAACGGTGACTGACCGCGCGAAAAGGGAAGACTCAGGGGGCCTTCAATTTTTGGAGCATGACCACGGCATTGTGGTTCTTCGGGTTCAGTTGTAGAGATTTCTGATAGTTGGCGATGGCCAGCGGATTGTTGCCGGCGTCCATAAAGGCTTCGGCGAGGCTGTCGTAGACGTTGCTGGATTGCGGATAGGCTTCGATGTTGAGCTGAAAAATGCGAATGGCTTCCTGAAATTTATTGGCGCGGATGAGCCGGTAGCCCAAGCTGTTGAGTTCGTTTTCATCGAAGTTGTAGACGGCGGGCGCGGAAGATTTCAGGTCGTGGTATTGCTTCACCGCCGAGTCGGTGCCCACGGAAGAGATGGTAGCGAAGAGCGTTTGCGCGATGGATTTGCGGGAATCGAGGCCGGCTTTGACGTTCGGAACCCAAGAGGCCATGGTGACGACAGCGATCCCCGCGCCCATCGCGAGTGTGAGGACGAAGAGAACGGCGGCGGTTGCCATGCGGCGGAGCGCGCCAGGGCGGTCCTGCGCGAGGAAATAGAGTTCGAGAGCGCCGAGGGGCAAAAGGTATTGGGCGAACGTCCAGAAGGTGAGAAGCGGGCCGGTGAAAGTGGTTTGATCGAAACCGATGGGGCCGAAAACAACCAGCGTGAGGAAAAAGCCCAAGCGGAAGAACCAGGATCCGCTGGCGACGAGGAACAAGCGAAGAGCCCAGCGACGGTGAGTGGCGAAGTCGTGAACGATGGCATAACGCAGGGCGACGGCGGCGCAGAACATGATCAGGACGGCACCGAAGACAGAGACTACATGTTGGGTGACATCGCCGACGAGCCTTCGGCCGGAGACGGTGAGATAGATGCCAGTCATTGACTGGGTGAATGCGGCGAGCACGAAGAGGCGGCCGTTCCAGCGATGGAAGACGGGGAAGCGGTTGCGTACTTGAGGAATCAACTGAAACGCGCCGGCGATACTGATGACGGTGGCGAAGAGAATGTGGCCGGCGAGGGCGGCGTTGCCCATGGTTGCGCCGGCTTCGTAGCCGTTGGCGAGGATTTTGTTCCAGGCCTGAAAATTACCGCGCATAGCAGTGAGGCCGTAGAAGAGAGCGATCGAGAGGGCGAATGCGAATTGACCGGTGAGGGCGACTGCGAACCAAAAACGGGCGGCGGCTTTCAGGGCGGTGTCGGCGGCGGAATTCAATTCAAGTCGGTTGGTCCAAACGGCGGTACTCATGTTCGTTCCTCCTTACGCGAGAAATGGGGCCGGACCCAGGGGCAAGTTAAATCGGTTCGCGATAGCGGCGCAGGCGGACCGCGACGGCGAGGAATAGCGCGGCGAAGGCGAGGCCAATCCACAGATCCGGGTTGCCGAAGAATCTTCCCGGAGTGATTTGCGACAACGGAATAAAATGCGGATCGACGGGAGCGCCGCTCGGGGTAATGAAACTGAACGCGTCCGTGGAGCCGCCGATCAAGCGGTTGCCGAGCATGGCGAGGAAATGCGTGGTGTTGAAAACGAGTTTTTCCGCGACGGCTATCGCGAGCAGGGGCAGGACGGCCCAAAGAAAAACCGTGCGGCGGGCCCAGGCCGACACCATCAACAACCAAGCGTAGAGGGGCGCCTGGCCGAGGGCCAGCACCGCGACGCCGTAGATAAGGACAAGCTCCATCTGGAACAGGGGCACTTGCCTCCACGATGCGATGGGATTGAGGCCGCTGAGGAGCAAGATTGCGGTGTTGAACAGGATCATGACGAGATTCGTGACAGCCGTGATCACGACAACGATGACGGGGAGAACTACCAGGGGGATTGCGGCTTTCGAGAGGACGGTGGTGAGATCGGAAACGGGGAGCGACTTCCAGAAAAGGATGCTGCGATCGCGGCGCTCGCCGTGGAGAGCGTCGAGAGAATAGAACACGCCGACGAGGAACGCGGTCAGCAGGAGGAGCCAGGCGGTGTGGCCGTAGGGCATGACGAGCATGAGGAACTGGTGCGCCGGGTCCGCCGAGCCCATGTGCATAGTGCGTGAAAAGTGAGTCAGGCCGACGAAAAAGCCGAGCATGGCGAGGCCTGCGGCGACGAGCGGCGCGATGTAAAGGGAGCGGTTCTCCCACAATTCGCGGCGCACGGACCAGAACAGGAGTTGGGCAGCGGGGATTTGCACGTTTGCAACGGGCTGCGAGCTGAGGGGAGATTCGGGCAATGGGTTTTGGGGAGTCGTCATTGGGCCGCTCCTTGGGATGCGCCGTTTTGAATGCCCATCACGGCGACGAAGAGATCGGCGATGCTGGGCGTGCGAACTTCTCCAAGCGCGGCGAGTTGCTGTCGATCCGCGCGGTCGAAGAGGAGGATGCTGCGGCCGAAAACCTGGCGTTCGTGGATCGGCTTTAGCGCGCGGGCTGCGGGGACCTGCTCGGGATTGACCATCACTTCGAGATAGCGCGATTCGAACTCTTCCATGCTGCAACTGAGGACGATGCGGCCGCGATTGATGAACATGAGATCGGTGAGGACGTCCTGAATTTCCTCGACCTGGTGGGTGGTTACGACGATGGTGCGGGTGCGATCGAAGTAGTCGTTGAGAAGGGAATCGTAGAACTGCTTGCGAAAGAGGATGTCGAGGCCGAGCGTGGGCTCGTCGAGGACCAGGAGTTTTGCGTCAATGGCCATGACGAGGGCGAGGTGAAGTTGAGCGACCATGCCTTTCGACAATTCGCGGACCTTGCTGGAGCGCTTGATGGAGGTTTTGGCCAGGAACCGTTCGGCCTTTGCGCGATCGAATCGGGGATGGACACCGGCAACGTAGTCGAGCGCTTGAGAAACGCGCAGCCAGCGGGGGAGCACGGCGACGTCGGCGATGAAGGAGACGTCGCGCATCAGATGTTCGCGATCGAGCCAAGGGTCGCGGCCGAGGACCTTGAGTTCGCCCTGATAGGGAGTGAGACCGAGGATCGCGTTGAGGGCGGTGGTCTTGCCCGCGCCGTTCGGACCGATCAGTCCGAGGATGCGGCCCTCTTCGACGCGCAAATCCACGCCGTCGACGGCGACGGTTGCGCCGAAGGACTTGCGGAGCCCGCGTGCTTCGATGCATGTCATGGATTAGCGCTCCTCATTTTTAGGACTCGATGATTCCTGATCCGGTGACGAATGCTTGTTTGCGCGGCCACTCAGGAGTTCCTCCGGCGCGAGACCGAGGCGCTGAATGGTCGCGTAGACCCTGGGCCATTGCTCGGAAAGAAATTTCTGGCGTTCGGCGAGAAGGAGGAGATTGCGAGCGCCGGCGTTGATGAACATTCCGAGGCCTCGCCGGCTCTCGACAAGCTGCTCGTCGACGAGTTGCTGATAGGCTTTGAGAACGGTGAGGGGATTGACGCGATATTCGGCGGCGACATTGCGAACGGAGGGGAGTGGATCGCCTTCCTTGAGCACGCCATCGAGAATCATCGCGACAACGCGTTCGCGAAGTTGGCGGTAAATCGGCTGGCTGTCGTTCCACTCACGATCCATGATGTTTTCCAGGTGGCCTCAAGCCAAGGCGGCAGCGGCGTTTTGAACGAGCACCGCAGCGCCCGGATTGCCGTTCCGCCAGGGAAAAAAGGCTCCAAATGGCGGGCGGTTCATGTAGTGATATACTTAACTACAACACTAGTGCACATGCAAGAGATTTTTTGGCTTTCCGAAGAGGAATTTGGATATCTCGCTATCTATTTAGGAATACGTAAGTTACAGGACGGAGCCGGGGAAGACAAGCTGGACAAATGTGCATGCGGGGCGACCTGAAGGTCGCCGCTACTCGGGAGGTCGGAGGGTGTGCGGATAGAGACAGAATTCGACTTTGTTGGAGCCATAACATGCATGTTCGGGAGGTGCCGGGCGATCCATCAACGCACGAGCCTGTCTGGATTTTTCTCCAGCAGGTTGCGCAGGCGAAGCTGTCAAGAAGAGAGGCCTGCAATCGCGGACGGGATTGCGGTCACCCGTGTGAGAGAAACCAGTCGACCATGAAAAATAATCAACCACAAGAATTGGCAAATGCGGCAGTGAGGAAGAACGGGAGACTTGTGTTGGCGGGCGGGTTGACTGCAGCGGGCTTTCTGTTCCTTCTGGCAATTCCCGCGTTGTGGGGAGAGCCGGCTGGGGAATCGCTTGCGGCAGGAGTGATTGGAGGCGGCCACGCGGCGAGGAGAGTGCCAGCGACCGATCGGGATGCGGACCAAAGCGAAGCGCCAACTGCCAGCGAACTGGTGAGGGCCGTCGTGGCGAACGAGCTGACGGATCGCGAGCAACTGCTGAAGTGGATCTGGGTGATTGAAAAACGGGCGGGAAAGGAAACCCTCACCGAGGAGCAAGTGGAGACGCGGGACGGCCCACTCTACCGGCTGCTTGCGATCGATGGCGCGGTGCTTAGCCCCCGCCAGCGTCAGCAAGACGATGCGCGCATCGGCCAGCTGATGAAAGATCCAAGTCCTTTGCTGAAGCTAAAACAGGCGGAAAGTGAAGATGAGATCAAGCTGCAGAAGCTGCTGAACCTGATGCCGAATGCTTTCGTTTATGACTATGACGGAGCCGAAGAAAATCTTGTACGGGTGAAATTTCGCCCGAATCCCGAATACGCTCCGCCAACCTACGAAGCGCGCGTGATCCATAGCCTGGCGGGGACGATGCTGATCGATCCGGAGCGCAAACGCATGACGAGAATTGCGTGTAGCCTGGTGAACCGAGTGGAGTTCGGATACGGGTTGCTGGGGCGAATTGACAGCGGCACAGTGGAACTTGAACGAATAGAAGTCGGTGCTCAAGAGTGGAAGACCGCGTTTATCAACATTCACTTTACCGGCCGTTTGGCGGTATTCAAGACAATCAACAAAGACCAATATGAGCGGCGATCCGATTTTCGTGAGGTCGCCAGCGATCTGAGCCTGTCTGACGGGAAGGAATTACTGCTTTCCCGCAGCATCCCTGTTCACGCGGCGGGCTTGCGCTAGGAAGATTTGAATTTACAGGCCCCAATTCCCAGAAAGATATACGGCATGTGGCGTAACCGATGAACATCGGCACGGTGATCGCGGCAGCGGCGCCGAGCGCGCTGCGAAGCGTGCGGCACTGGATGTTTCACCTGGGCGGGCTGGGGCTGATTCCGCTGGGGCTGCTGGACAATTCGCCGATTCCACTTCCGGGGATCATGGATGTGGCGACGATCCTCCTGGCCGCGCGGGAACAAAAGTTGTGGCTTTACTACGCGGTGATGGCGACAGCCGGTTCTGTGCTGGGAGGATTTGCGACGTACCGGTTGGCGCGAAAGGGTGGAAAAGAGGCGCTGGAGCGGCGGTTCACGCGACGGAAAGTGGACAGAGTTTGCGAGATGTTCGAGCGATGGGGATTCAGCGCGATCGCCATTCCAGCGTTACTGCCGCCGCCGGTGCCGATGGTGCCGTTCCTGCTGGCGGCAGGGGCGATGCAATATCCCGCCAGGAAATTTCTGGTGGCGCTGACGCTTGGGCGAATTTCGCGCTACATGATTCTTGGATATTTAGCGGCGCGGTACGGACACCGAATCATCGCGTTTATCGCAAAGCACGGCCACCCCGTGGTGGTGGGAATTATCCTGCTGGTGATTGCGGTTGCGGCGGCGGGTTACTACTTCTGGAGCGGGAGCAAGAGAAAAAAACGAAAGGCGAAATAGAAGGGGATCGTTGGGTGGCAGGTTTTGCAGGGACTTTTGCACAGTCTTGCACATATTTCCTCAGAGTTGCGGAGAGAAAACGCTTGCCAAGTTTTCGGGCTGCTCCTACTATGCGCACAGATTGATCGGGAAGAAAAACTTCACGAGTCAATTCAGAGAAGGCGGCAAGGGTAAAACCGAGCAAGCCATTATCGAGTTGAATTAGAAGTGCGAACTTCGGGATTCAAGACGACAGGGAGGCGCGGGTAAAACCGAGTCCACCCCGAGCGGATTGGATTCAGAGGAAAAGCGCCACGATTCGACGTGCAGGGACGCGGGAGGGTAAAACCGAACGAGTTCCGGCGCGGCGGGTAGTGGAAAACGCTTCGCAGCGGGGTTCCTGGCGACACGGGTCAAACCGGGTTGCCAAGAACGAGAGCGGAAGCGGAAGGCTTTGCGGAACTTTCAGAGATGCGGCCTGGATAAAACCGAGCCGAGATCGCGAAAGGAGCCAAAAAGAGGAGCTTCCCGGGGAAATTCACCGGAGGCGGAGCGGGTAAAACCGAACCGGCTTCGAGTGGGTAGAGACGAGAAGCAGCAGCTTCGCGAATCAATCAAAAGAGGGCGACGCGGGTTAAACCGAGTCGCCCTTATTTTTTTGTGCGGACGAGCCAAGAGAAGAAAAAAGGCTTTAACACAGAGGACACTGAGAAAGCACACAGAAGGAACGCGCGCTTTCGAAAGAGGTTGAGGAGATGGAAGCGGAAGTGGAGATGCACCTGCGATTGCCAGCAGAGGAGAGGGAAGCGGGGGCGGAGGGGATTTTTCGGCGGCTGGCGATTTTTGCGGGGGAGACGCTGGCGCGAGGATCGAAATAGGAAAATTTCGTGGAATCAGACTGGCTGGTGAAAGAGTTGGTGTTGGGTTTGGAAGGGCGGGTCTAGCTTGGGAAGAAAAGGCGCCCGCCCCGTAGAGGCATTCGGGGTCCAAAAACCGGACCTCAGAGGCGGCCGCTACAAGGGCGAGGAGGAACCCAAGAAGGCGGCGTAAAGCCGCCCCTACACATGCAAGAGCTGCTGGGCCACCCTTCCTTCGTCAGGGCAAGCACTGAAGGTGGCCGCTACGATGGAGGTGGAACTAGCGGACGGTTTCTTTGGCGCCGAGGTAGAGGGGCATGAGAATTTGTACGGCGATGCCGCGGCGGCCGTGGTCGAGTTCATCGATGCGCACGACTTTGCCGAGGGACTCCTGATTGATGGAGCCCGGAGAGTCAGAGTAGGGGAAGGTGATGAAGACACGCAGGCCTTCTTTGTAGCGGCGGTTTTTGGAGACGAAGTAGACGCTGTCGAGCGCGGCGTTCAGGGTGGGAAGAATTTCGTCGAAGTCGGTGGGGCCGGGTTCGGAGGGGCGAACGCGGACCACGCGCGGAACCTTGAGACGGCCCTTGCGGCGGCGTTCTTCTGTTCCCAAGCGGGGCATGATCCATTGTGCGCATAAGCGCGGGCAGAGAGCCAAGGGTTAAGTGTGCGGAAGGTGCTTGATTCGAGAAACGGAGCGCTCTACCGAGTGCGGGGCCACCCTTCCTTCGTCAGGGCAAGCACTGAAGGTGGCCGCTACGCGTAGTAGGAGGCCAACATCGTGCGCCCTCTAGTGGGGAGGTAATCGTGCCCTTTGGAAATTCGCGCAAATTTTATAACGATGGAGGAGTCGAGCCAACCGCAGTCGGCTTCAGCAAAGAGGATAGACAGGGCTTCGTTGTGAGGGAGAGCTTCGCGGTAGGAGCGATCGGTGGTCAGCGCGTCATAGATGTCCGCGACTTGCAGAATTCTGGCATTCAGGGGAATGGCTTCGCCGCGCAGGCCATCGGGATAGCCGCTGCCGTCCATTTTTTCATGGTGATGCCGGATGACTGGGAGAATCGCGCGAAGTGATTTCAGGGGCGCACAGATTTTTTCACCAATGACGGGATGCTCGCGCATGATGCGGGTTTCCTTTGCGTCCAGAGGGCCGGGTTTGAGCAAGATGCTTTCCGGCACGGCGATTTTTCCCACGTCGTGAAGCCAGCAAGCGATGCGAAGTTCCCGGATGTCCTCGTCCTCGAGGTCCATGCTTCTTCCAAGTTGCTCGGCGTAGGTGAGAAGCAGTTCTGAATGGCCGTTGCGAAGATTTTGGCTGGAGTCGACACTGCGGGCGAGAGAAAAAAGCGCGGATCTTGCCTGTTCATCCATGTAGGCTTTCAGGCGCAAGAGAGTCTGGATACGCTGAAGGGCATCCCAATGGGAGGAAGGAGCGGCCCAAATATCGGATGCGCCGGCTTCCCGGCCGCGTTGGATGTCCCATTGATCGGGAGATGGCTTGACCAAGACAACCTGGGTCAGTTCGTTAATGGGGTCGGACTTGAACTGGCGACAAAGCGTGAAACTGGAGATGCCGGGCAAGGTGTCGTAGAGGAGAACCAATTCGGGCTGGATCTGCCGGCAATAAGCGAAAGTAGATTCGACATCGGCGGAGGCGACAACATCGAAATTGTGATTTTGGAGGAAAGTTTTTAGTTCTTCGCGAGCGACGGAAGGTACATCCACGAGCAAGATGGCTGGGTTCATGCGTCCCTCACTGTGCTATCCGCGAGAAGAGCGATGAAGACACCACTCCCCGCGCGAAAGATGAAATTTTGGATGGATTGGTGTTGCTTGCGATCTCCAATCCCTGTACTCGGAGGCCCATGCCTCCGTTTTTCGGGGACGAGAAGGGATGTTGGGCTTGGCAGATTGGAAGATTGCGTGTGATGTGCCAAACCTGAAATCCGGAAGTGCTTGAGAATTCAGATTTTGCGGGCGACGGTGGTGTGAAGGCCATGTGCGGGCAGGGAATTAATTGCATAGGGACTGCAGTGTTTACCTGATGGGGGGAGCGGGGGATTCCGCATTTCGCTGCATGTTCGCCGGAGGGAAATAATTGAACGGACCCGGATCCTTTCCGGGGACGTGGGCATCAGGTAGAGTTAGCGATCCGTTCGCTGAGAAATGCAAGAAGGCGGCGTAAAGCCGCCCCTGCATTGAGGAGGCCAAGGGTGTAGTTGCGCGCCTAGGTTTCCGGAGTGTGAGGAAGAGAGGAATGGTACTCATGAAAACGCTGAAGACAGTATTGCAGGATGCGCAGGCCAGAGGTGAAGCGGTTGGACATTTCAATATTTCGGATCTGGTATTGCTGAAGGCGGTGGTCGCCGCTGCGCGGGAATTGAACGTGCCGGTGATCGTTGGCTTGTCGGAAGGCGAGCGCGAGTTTGTGGGAACGCGGCAGATTGGGGCGATGGTGCGGAGCTTGCGGGAGGAGTTCGATTTTCCAATATTTTTGAACGCGGATCACACGCACTCGCTGGCGAAGGGGATCGAGGCGGCAAAGGCGGGGTTCGACGCGATTGTGTTCGATCTGTCGGCGCTGCCGTTTGAGGAGAACATCCGGCAAACGAAGCAAGCCGTGGAGGCGCTGAAGGCGATAAACCCTTTGATGATGGTGGAGGGAGAAATTGGAGACATCGGGACCGGGTCCGAAATACACGATTCCTCGCCCGACTTGTCGAAGGGGCTTTCCAGCCCGGCAGAAGCGAAGCAGTATGTGGAGAGCACGGGAGTGGACATCCTTGCACCGGCGGTGGGGAACATGCATGGAATGCTGCGAAGCATGATTAAAGGTGAAACGAAGAAACGGCTGGATATCGAGAGGATTGCGGCGATCAAGCGAGCGACAGGGTCGATGCTGACTCTGCACGGGGCTTCCGGAACGGACGATGATGATTTGCGGAGAGCGATCGCGGCGGGGATCAATATTGTGCACATCAATACAGAACTTCGTGTGGCGTGGAGGGCCGGATTGGAGCAGGGGCTGGCCAAACATCCGGAGGAAGTTGTGCCGTACAAGATTTACCCGGCGGCAATCGAGGCGGTCAAGCAGGTAGTTGAGTCGCGCCTCCGGCTTTTTAGCGAGAAGCGGCGAGCGGCTTAGGGAGTCCGTTGCGACCGCGCGAGCGCGGATTGGTTTACGGCACGGCCGAGGATTTGTGGTTGAGATTTCGCCACGCCGCATCCGCCAAGACCACGGAGGTTTCGACCTGGCGGCCGGGGATGGTCCAATATTCTTTGAGAAGCTTGTCCTTCTCGGTGGGGCTGACTAATTGAAAGCCGTGCTTTTCGTAAAAGCGAATCGCCCAGGTGGCGGCGGCCCAGGTGCCGATCAATACCGGCCCAGTTGCCAGTCCGCGCAAATGGGAGAGCAGTTGCGCGCCGATGCCCTGCTTCTGGCTGGCGGTGAGAACGTAGGCGTGGCGGATGAGGGTGACGTCGCGAACGTGTTGAATGCCCATGATGCCTGAGAGCGTGCCGTTATCCTCGTAACCCCAGAAGAGCACACTTTCCTTGATTTCGTTCCGCAGATGGTCGGTGGACATGTAGGGTTCGGTCCAGCAATCGTTGGGGACGACTCCTTTATAGGCGCGAGCGCCGTCGTTGATGATGGTGTGGATTTGGGCAAAGTCCGGACTGCCGCATAGGCGGATCATGGGTGCCCAGGCTCCGCAGTTGGCATCTCGAATTGTTTCGTGAGTTTTTGGCGGCGTGCGGCGACAAGGCCTCCTGCCGCGCCGCCGAGGAGTTTCAGGACGTGGGCGAAAAGATAAGCGGGAGGTTCGGGGGCGGCGCGAGTCAAGGCTACGTAGAGCAGCGTGGAAACGACGCCGACGAGAATACCGTGGAGGACGAAGCGCGAAGCGAGGCGGCGGAAGGCCCATGCGGCGAATAAAAAACAGGCCAGCAAGGATGCGGCTGGCGCCGAGTAGGGAAGGGTGTTTTTACCGAAGGGCAGCGCGATGGGAAGGACGATCGCGATTACGGAAACTTCTGCGAGAAATCCGGCGAGGAGGACGCGCAGCCAGCGGATTCCCGCGGGGGTATCCATGCGAAGATTTCCTCTCTGGCAACCGTTGGGTTGGAATTGTAATGCGAAAAGTTGGGAGAAGGGTATTTGTTTTTAGCGGAGCGGGGATTAACACCCCGACCGGGTCGGGGTAAACGCCGGACGCTGAGACGCAGAGTTCGCAGAGAGGAAAAAGCAAGAAGGCGGCATAAAGCCGCCCCTACGGGGAACGCCATTCGGGGGAATGGCGTTCCGGAGGGAAGGAGAAAAGGTTGAAGAACCCAAGAGGGCTGGGCAAGCCCCGCCCCTACAAGGGCGGACGGTTAGGCGGACGGGTGCTTCAGGATTTCGGCCAGGGCGTGGAGGCGGGCCGCGTCAGTTGGGGTTTTGGCGGTGGAGGCGCTTTTTTCGAGGGATGGCGCCATGTGTTGAAGTTTCGCCACCTTGTTCTGGCTCAGGTGCGAGGACTCCGCGTTTTGGATGGCCTTGCGCAGAGATGCGATTTGGCCGGCGGAGAGGACTTGCGAGCGCGACAACTGGTCCACGTACGCCTTGGCGACGATCAACTGGGAGGGCCACTCGATTTTTTGCTGGTTCTGGACGTTCAGGTCGGCGACATGGACTGCCTTCGCCGCGTCGATTTCGTTCTGAGTGAGGAATTCGGTCGGAGCGAGTTCGAAGACATCCAAGCCGCGGGCAATCTCGGAAGCGTAGATGTAGCCGTTGTACCAGTAGGCGGACCAGTCGCCGCCGAGCACCAGCGTTTTGGCATCGATGGGGCCACGGTCGAAGTAGGCGATCTCGAAGGGTTTGGCCGGGTCGGTGAAGTCCACGATGGAGATGCCACCCTGATACCAGGCCTGCACTTCGATATCGCGGCCGGGGACGGGAAGCAGGGAACCGTTGTGCGCAACGCAGTTTTCGGTGTCGCCCTGTGCGGCGGGCAGCTTGTAATAGTTGGCGAAGGTGAGCTTGTCGTCCTTCAGGCGGAAGATGGCATCTGCGCCCCACTTGTTGGGGTCGTTCGGACGGCAACGCGCTCCAAGGCCGCCGCCCCATTCGTCGGTGAAGACGACTTTGCTGCCGTCATTGGAGAAAGAAGCGGAGTGCCAGTAGGAGTAGTTCGGGTCGTTGACGGCGTCGAGGCGCTTGGGATGGACGGGGTCCTTGATGTCGAGAAGAATTCCGTTGCCGGAGCAGGCGCCGGCGGCCAAGCCGATTGCGGAGTAGACGGTGATGTCGTGGCACTGGTCGGTGTCTTCGGGCTTTTCCATGCCCTTTTTGCCGTGGGTTCCTCCGTTGCTTAAGCCGTTCATCGCGCCGGTGCGGGCGTCGATGAAGACGCGTGGGCTGGAGACGACTTTCGCGTCCTGAGGGGCGGCGACGGGAACTTTGATCACGTCGATGCGGAAGAGGGCGGTGTTGGGATCTTTGTCAGGTTTTTCGCCTGAGCAGCCGGCGAGTTCTTCCCCCTGGCGCACGAACGATGTGCCGGATACGTAGATGTAAACGTTGTCCTTGTCATTCGGATCCACGACCAGAGTGTGTGTGTGCGAGCCGCGGCAGGTTTGAACCGCTGCGACTTGTTTGGGGTTCTGGATGTCGGAGATGTCGAAGATTCTGACGCCGCGAAAGCGATCCTTTTGCGCCGCAGGCAGGCGACGCTTCTTTTCTTTTTCCTCTTCCGGAGTGGGCGGAGGCTCGGGAGGAAATCCCTGCGCGCCGCAATCGAGGCGGCCGTTGGGCATTTCGACGGACATGAACAAAAGATTTTTGTAAACCGAGACATCGCCCTGGCCGCCAGGGCAGACCAACGAAGTCAGCAGCTTGGTGCTGGCCGGGTTGGAGATGTCAAAGACGTTCACGCCATAAAAATTTCCCTGGAAGAGGTGATTGCCCTGGAAAGCGAAGTCCGAGTTGGCGAAGGCGAGCTGCGCGATCTCCAATTGCAGCGGCTTGGGCATTTTGGCGATGTTGCCGACACCCAACTGGCGAACGGTCTTTTCGACCTTTGGATCATCGGGGTCAGTGGTGCCGAGTTGAAAGGCGTCCGGCTTTTTGAGGAGAAGCAGATGCTTGATGCCCATGGAGACTTCACCGGCGTCGTAGACCCCTGGCGCCAGCTTGTAGCGTGGATCGTTGACATCGGAGCCAGTCATGCCAGCCGGCAGCGGCGGGGCGGGCACAGGTGCGAAGGGATTCCGTTCTTCTTCTGGCTCCTTCTCAGGTTCTTTCGCGGGTTCCTGCGTGGGAGGGGCAGTTGCAGGAGCCTGGGCGAGCATCCGGTTGACACCGGAACATAGCATGAAGGCGGCGCACGCCAGACGAAGTGCAATACCGGACGGTCGGTTCATCGTTTCTCCTCGGAAGGTTTATTTTCCAACATCGTGTGCATGATACGAATCTCCGCGCGCTGCGTGTTGTCCGCATCGGTCGCGAAGTTGAAGATGGCGGCATCCTGGCCGGCGCCCGCGGTGTCGAACAGATCCTTCACCATGGTCAACGCGCCATTGTGATGCTGAATCATCCCGGTCAAAAAAAGGTGGTCGAACTCGGAGCCCTTGGCTTTGCGCAGGGCTTCCATCTGCTCGGGCGAAAGCATGCCGGGCATCAGAGCCATGGGGCGGCCGGACCGGTCCATGTCTGGCATTCCGGGCATGGCCATGGAAATGGGTTGGCCGCGGACCGCGAGCCAGCGCTTCATGAAATTGATTTCATCGGATTGGGATCGGCTGATGCGCGCGCCGAGCGAGTGGAGATCCTTGTTATCGGTATGTGAGGAGATGAGAGCGGTCATTTCGACGGCTTGCGCGTGATGCATGATCATGCCTTGCATGAACTCCACATCCGCTTGGGAGAGTGGAGGCAGCGAGGCCTTGGTGGAGGGGGGAAGCGTTTTGCTGGGTTTGCCTGGGGCGCCGGGTTGCACGATCACGGGCGCGGCGGGGGCAGTTTGCTGTGCGCGCGCGGGGGAGGAGAAGAAAACCAAGGGAGCGCCCGCGACGAGGAGGATGGAGTAGAGCGCAATCGACCCTTTGGCGAAGCGGAACTTGCGGGTTTGGCGAAAAACGAAAGAGTTCCACGGCGGTGGGCAGCTAGAAATTTGGCCGGCGCAGGTTGTTACAGCCAATTCGCGTTTTTGCACGAGATTCAATCACAGAATTTATACCATGTCGGCGGGGTTTTTGCATTTGAAGAGCGGTCTGCCCCGTAGAACCATTCGGGGTGCAAAATGCGCACCTCAGAAGGCGGGGCCCTCCCCTACAAAGGGGCGGGAGGCAGGGGCTGGCGTTCCCAGGTTTATTCGGTGCAGTGGGCGATCCAGAAGAGGTGGTTGAATTTTTGCGGGTGACGCGGGTCGGAGTAGTCGGTGCCTTTATGCTTGTATTCGACTTCGGTGCAGGAGGATTCGACTCCTTTTCGTGTTTTACCCGTGGCGTGGCCGGCGGCGCCGTCGATGGGGCAGTTGGCGGTTTTTGGAAAGGCGGAATCGGCGAAGGCCAGGGGCAGCATCAGCATCATTGCCGCCGAGGTCAGCAAAAGGCGAAAAAACTTCGATTCCATTCAGGCCTCCGAACTGGATTCCGCTTTTGGGGGCTGACAAAATGCGGCTGCGTTTCCAGCATGGAAATGATAGTTCGAATGGCGGGAAAGGGACACAGGATTGAGGAGAGCGGCGAAATAGACCTGCCGAACAGGGCGTTCTAGGTCCAGATTGAAAGTCACCCGGGCAAAGAGGGAAATTTTATGCGCTCGTTTTTTCTTTGGCGCGGGATGTCTCCCATTTCAGCCACCTGCCGAATGTGGCTGGAGCGAACTTGGCGAGCGCGACGCATGCCAACCGGACGAGGCGCCAGGGGTGAGACCTGGAGTCAATGTAAACGGTGAATTCCTCGCGGGGAGCCGTGTAGAAACTGAGCGGCGCTGAAGTGCCACCCCAAAAAACAAGTTTGCGGATGCCGCGACCAATCAGGTGTTCGATTAAATAGGAGCGCATAACGAGCGAAACGGATTCTCGCGCGCAAGTGCGATCGTTCAACTGCAAGGCGAGAAAAGCGCAGTCGCCAACGTACCAACCGCCGGCAAGGCTGATCCAATCGCCATCCCTTCGACGCAAACCAACCAGGAATCGGGAGGGCGAGGCCTGAAGCATCGCGAGGGCTCGATGGAAGGCCCATTTCGGCGACAGATAGGAGCCCTTTGGAAACAAAAGTTTAGAGGCAAGGCAAAAATCTGAAAGCAGCAAATCCGGGCAGAAGAAATTGCCGGCCGACTCGCTTCTGCGGCGATAGCGGCAGAAGTTGTGGCGGGTGGAACGCCGGACATTGAAAAGGAACTGGTCGTAAGTCCGCGGGAGTTCCAAATGGGCGTGGTGCTGCTCACGGTAGAAGCGGATTTCCGTGCCTGCTTTCGCGCTTTCGATGTGCAGCGATGGAAGTCGATCGAAAGCGACGCGAAACCTGAGGGCGGCTTTGCGTTCGAGAAGAGCCGCGACGGCACAATGGAGGACGGAATCCATTTCCTGCGGATGCGCGGCGACCATCGTGCCGAGGGTATCGTCCCCCAGCACGATCCCCGTCGGAATTCCCGCAAGCACGCGCTCTCGGGCATAGAGGATGCCCGCGATTCGGCTGCCTTGTGAAACCACGACCACACATGGCCGGAAATAGGGGGGCGTGAGCGTTGCAAGAAAGAAGCGAGGGTCGAGCATGCCGGGTCCGGATACCAGAGGGCCTGCGATCGTCTTGAGGTCAAGGATTTCCTCGGGGGTGGAGACGATGCTTGCAGCAAAAGGTTCGGACCGGTCAGAAAACAGTTGCGGAACTCCGTGGCTCTCGACCAGGGATAGCGCGCTGAGCGCCTGAAGCTTAGTTACCCGACCCAGCAGCCGCCCGAATGCCTGGCGAGTGTTCTGCTCTTCCATTCCATGCGACATAGCAATATTCCCCCAGCGAAAATTAGAACGACGTACGGATGAGAAACCAGCCATAGACCCACTGGAAGATGGGGCGGCAGCTTGATTAGTTGGGATCTGCTAATTAAATGGGGAGGGAAAAACTAACAGCGGCAGACGGAGATGAAGTCGAGCAATTCCAAAGTAAGCAGTTCCCGGGCGGAGCCAGGCGGCAGGACGGAGTGAAACAGCGCAATCACGGGAGTCCAGGATTCCCAGAGGGAGACGGCGGGAATTTTATGCGCCAGGGCTGGATGGTTGGGCTGGAGGACGCCGTCAACATCGTCGGTGGGATCGGGCGTGATGAGAACGTAAGCAATCGTGAAGATTACGACCAGAGCCAACGCGACTCGCGCCCACCGCATCATTGGACCACGTTTATAGCGATGACTCTTGTTGGTGTCAAGGTACGCGAGGGGAGGGCGCCGCGCCGCGGAAGCGGGGCGTTTTCGATAGAAAAAATTGCCAGCGGGGAGGCGAACCACGAGCAGAGCGAGCAGTGCGTTGACAATGGGAAAACGGCCTTTTGCCGAGTGGCTCGGCGCCAGGGCCCGGCGAGTATTCTGTGCGTGGTTTCGCGGCGTGATAGGGTTGGCCATAGGTTCTCCAGGCGAGACCAACCTTGCCGTGCCTGCGGTTTCGACAAGCAGGCATGCGGGTAGGGCTTGCCCTAATCCGATAAACTTCGGTTATTGATACTTTCTAGAAGGTCTTTGGACAAGCCCTAGAACACCGTAATTTTCGTACGGGTATTTCCCCCAGGGATGCCGTTGTGATTGGTTCAGGGGGTGCGATGCCCCGGGAACGAAATCCAGATCTCCGAAAACCGCGTCAGTTGGGAACCCGGTTACGAGAGCTTGTCTCATAAAAGGACGCAGGGCTGAGGAGGCATTTCCGCAGGGGCTAAAAGCCCAGTGTTTCCAGCCCTTTTGATGTCGGAGCTAAAGCTCCGACCCCCTTCACCCCATTTATGGGATGGAGTCTAGTTGGAAGAAAATTCCCGGCGTAGGAGTTATCAGGAACTGCGAGGACTCATCCTGGGAGTTAGTGCCACGCAGTTTACCGGAAGGCGGCAGACCCATTCTGGCATTTGTTCACTGTCGTGGTAGCTGCTATAACCTTCAACAC